>ENA-ORNF01000274-ORNF01000274.1-human-gut-metagenome-genome-assembly--contig:-NODE-274-length-52977-cov-5.678546_pt1 | contig 52977 bp, 48 predicted proteins | sample MGYA00242110_ERZ509012 | MGnify/ENA primary metagenome ERZ509012 (study PRJEB26280, sample SAMEA2338714) | human gut metagenome | biome: human gut; feature: human-associated habitat; material: faeces... | reverse complement strand
AAATGTTTCGATAATGCCAGGCATATCTGCCATTATGTTGACATTATCACAGCAAAAGCTGCCAACTACTCCCTCACGGAATATGAATGTTTGACTATTATATCCCAGACGATAAAAAATGTCAACAACTTAAATTCGGATAAGCTCAAATGGAAAAGACTATCCTTTTGGCTAGTTTACAGTCAAAGGAATAGAATCGTATAATAATGAAAACAGGCAACAGGCAAAAAAGGGGAGGAACGGCAATATGAAAACCTATCAAATTGTAGATGCAGCGGCTTATGGCGTGGAGAGTGGTGCAGGAGCGCTGCCGGTAATTCTGATTGCAGTTCTTATTGTAGTGACTGTTGCGCTGGGAGTATTTCTGACAAGGAAATCCAAAAGGATAGTTCAGGAATAGGAAAAAGGGGTGCAGGCTATTTCGTATAAAGCATAATGCACAAAAAAACATCGGGCATCTGCCCGATGTTTTTTGTTGCCGTTATTGTTTGAGAGCAATTATGCTACTACAGTAACGTTGGTTGCACGAACCTTGCTGCTGTTCTGAGGATCGCACTCGGTATCGAAAGTTACCTTCTGGCCCTCTTCCAGAGACTTGAAACCATCAGCATTGATTGCGGAAAAGTGTACGAATACTTCCTCTCCGTTAGCATCGTTGGTGATGAAACCATAACCCTTCTGAGCGTTAAACCACTTAACTGTACCGTTATTCATTATTGGTACCTCCTTTAATAATTCAGGCTCTGCCTGATCCTTTTGATGATTCTAAAACGTAGGACAAAAAAATCACATATTTTTGTAAAGCATCCGTGAAAAGTAGCAATGTCTTACAAAAATATGTGAGATCAATGGCTTTCTTTTAGAATACGGTTAGAGTATACCATTGCCCTCATCAAAATGTCAATAATTATCTTAGAATTTTAGGCCTATTTTACCATAGAGAAAACATATGATTTTAAGAGGGATCAGAGGCGGAGAGAGACAATGGATATAAATTTTCTACTGAAAGTATTACAGGGGGGCCTGATCGGCCTGGGAGCTGTGCTGCCGGGGATCTCCGGCGGGGTATTGAGCGTAGTGTTCGGGGTGTATCGTCCCATCATGGAATTGCTGGCGGATCCGGTGCATAAGTGGCGGACACACCTGAAAGTGCTCTACCCTTATATGATCGGTTCGGCAGCAGGTTTTTTGGGAGTAGCAAATCTGCTTTCCTATATTTTGAAGACCTATCCGGAGCCGTCGGTCTGTGTATTTGTGGGACTGATCTGTGGGATGCTGCCTTCTTTGTGGAGAGAAGCGGGAGAGAAAGGGAGAAATGGCAAAAATGTAGTGGCCTCTGTGATCGCATTTTTCCTCGCAGGTGTGTTCCTGTTCCTGCTGCAGAACGCTCGGATCTCGGTGGCCCCCGGATTTGCCGGATATCTGTTTTGCGGATTTGCCTTTGCATTGTCGGTCATCGCACCGGGAATGAGCTTTTCTGCGCTCCTGATGCCGTTAGGGCTTTACACGCCTTTTGTGGATGGCATCGGGCATCTGTACCCGGAAGTGATGCTGCCTGGGATCGCAGGATGTGTCGTTACTTTTGTATGCCTGGTAAAACTGGTGAACCGCCTGTTCCGACAGCACTATGCTGTGATGTTTCATATTATTTTCGGGATCATCGGCGCAGCGACTGTCATGACCGTTCCCAGGGACAGCTTTGCAGCATCTGCTGAGGCGGCATCTCAAAATCTGTTCTGCATGGCTGTGGGTATTGTGATCGCATTATTTTTGGAAGTGATCAATGAAAAAATGGCATGTTTTCCCGATAATGAGGCAGAATAAGGAAGGAAATCCGGCAACTGTAACTAGAAAGGAACGCGATGAAATGCAGATGTTTGATATTGTGGCAGCAGGAATACTGGGACTATTGATCGGATTCTGGTCCGGTCGGAGTCTGCGGTGGAAAATAGAGGAAACGGAAGAGGAGGCATCGGAAGCTTATGAGGAAAGGAAAATGACGGGGAGCAGACAGCTGACCATGCAGGGGACGGTGATCGGAAGCCCGGTGAACGGAGAAATCAGAAAAAATACGGAAGAGATGCCGGATGGTGCAGGGGTATCCGGCGGCGGACAGATCTGCATTGTCCCGGCGGACGGCAGAGTCTATGCGCCCACGGCAGGAAAGGTGCTGAAACTTTATCCCATGGGAAACCGGATCCGTTTCCGTACGGACAGCGGCGTGGAACTGCTGTTAAATATCTGCAGAGACAGGGAAGAGCTGCACAGTGGCTATTATCACTGTAATGTTCTGCAGAACGAAGTGGTGCGGAAAGGAAAGCTTCTGGTGGAATTCGACAAGGACGGACTTACAGGAGAAGGCGTTGATACGGCAGTCACCGTGGAAATGTGTGCATCGTGTGAGACCGGACAGCTTGTCAAAACCTGGAAAGATTATATCCGGGCGGGGGAGGAATTATTGTGGGTGCAGCGCAGAGGAAGAAATCAGGAGGATTCCGTCTGTCTGCGATAGACACCGGGTGTCGTGTGGAAGCTGTCCTGAAAAGTGCGGAAAAAAGTCCGGGAGCTTCCGAAGCCCGCATCCAGGGCAATCTGTGTCACAGACAATTCTGTGGATAGCAGCAGGTCTCTGGCATAGTCCAATCGTCTGGAGTTCACATAATCCGGAAAAGTAGTGTGCAGTTTTTCAGTAAAGATCCGGGACAGTACAAAGCGGCTGACACCGAATTCCTTCGACAGGCTTTCCAGAGATAATTCCTCGGTATAGTGGCCGTCTAAATAGAGCAGCAACCGTTGTTCCAACTCCAGATCCTCTGTATTTTTTCTTGTCTGCAGCGGCAGAAGCGGCAAAAGATCCGCCAAAAGAAGTGTCAGATACCCTTCTGCGTACATCTGCGTATTGGAAGGTGTCGGACGATCTTTTTCCATGGAAGCTGCCAGAGAGGTAAGACCCTTCAGTGCAATAGGGCTGTGCTCAGAGAGGGCATCTATGGAAAAATCATTGTGGGCAGGTTTTTTATTCTGAAAAAACTGGCGGAAGGAATGGCAGAAATCCGGCTCAAAAATACAGAGCAGATTCTGACCTGCATCTATATTTTTCAGGCCGTGCATCTGGTTTGGAAATACCAGAACCCCCTGACCGGGCAGAAGATGAAATTCCTGCTGCTCCACGGTGACAGTAGTGGAACCGCTTAAGACATAGATCAGTTCCAACTGCCTGTGAAGATGGACGGCATAGGGATTATTTTTGGACAGATACAGATAGAGCTGTTCCGTACGATTCTGGTAAAAGAAACTCAAAATATTTTCCTCCTGCAACTTTTGGCACTTTGTCTGATGATAGGCGGTGGAAGACCTTGACACCCACTCCAATTTGAACATCAAAGCCGGGAGCTTTCAACCCTGGCATTATATTATGACATTCAAAAGAATAAAATGCAAGATTTGACATAAACAAATTGAAAAATGGCACGTTACGCACAGAATCTTCTGCTATAATGAGGACAATGAATGAACGGTACTGTTTACGACCGCTGGCAGCCCGGTGCTGCAGATTGGAGAGAAGAACCTATGGACAAGACTAGGATACATAAAATGTGGATCGCCGATCAGGGCGACGGCACTTATACCAACCCGATTCTATATACGGATTATTCGGATCCGGATGCCATCCGTGTGGGAGAGGATTATTTTATGATCGCTTCCAGCTTCTGTAATACCCCGGCAGTTCCTTTGCTGCATTCGAAGGATCTGGTAAACTGGAAGGTCATCAATTATATTATTGACAAGCTTCCCTTTGACTATTATGAGAAGCCCATGCATGGCTGTGGTACCTGGGCTCCCGCCATCCGTTATCACGAGGGTGTCTATTATGCGGTGATTCCGTTCCCGGATGAGGGACTGGCAGTGTGCAAGACCACAGATCCCTGGGGGAAATGGAGTGAGCCTCATTTTATCCGTAAGCTTGCTGGCTGGATCGACCCCTGTCCGTTCTGGGACGAAGACGGCAAGGCTTATATGGTAAATGCATTTGCCAGAAGCCGTATCGGATTCAAGAGCCTGCTCTATATGACACCGATCAGCCCGGATTGCTCTGAAATCCTTGACGATGGACAGTTCATCTATGACGGACATGCCACACAGCCGACCATCGAAGGCCCGAAGCTGTACAAGAGAAACGGCTATTATTACATTTTTGCTCCGGCAGGGGGCGTGAAGCCCGGCTGGCAGACCGTACTGCGGTCGAAAAATATTTACGGTCCCTGGGAAGAGAAAATCGTCCTGCATCAGGGCAATTCTCCCGTGAACGGCCCTCACCAGGGTGCATGGGTGGATACGCCTGACGGACAGGACTGGTTCCTACATTTTCAGGATGTGGGCAATGCAGGCCGTATCATACATTTACAGCCCATGCACTGGGAAAATGACTGGCCGGTGATCGGCGTGAATGCTGTGGACGGCTGCGGTGAACCGGTACTGCATTATCAAAAGCCGGATGTGGGAGCGGACTGCCCGATCGATGCACCGGAGGACAGTGATTTCTTCGAAGGAGAGAAGCTTGGACTGCAGTGGCAGTGGAATGCCAACTATCAGGAGGGATGGTATCTTCTCAGAGACAAGCATCTGACGCTCATTTCGCAGATCGAGGATCCGGAAAAACAACTGTGTGATGTCAGCAATCTGTTATTGCAGAAGTGGCCGGCACCGGAATTTTCCATTACTACCTGCCTGCATCTGGAAGAGATGCTGGACGGTGATGTGGCGGGACTGGTATCCCTGGGCGGATGCTATACGGCACTTGCGGTACAGAAAGTAAACGGAAAACTAAGACTGCAGCAGCGCACCGGCAACTGGACAAAGGACGATGAGGTGCGCACTGACCTCGGCGAATGGAATAGCGATGTCGTTTATATTCAGATGAAGGTGGAGAAGGAGAACAACCGCACATTCTATGTGGGAACTGCTGAGGACGATTTGCAGCCGGTGGGACAGATGGTGGAAGCAGCTCCGGGCCGCTGGGTCGGTGTCAAGGACGGACTGTTTGTCATCAATGAGCAGAAGATGCTTGGCGGCAGCGTCGCAGCGGATTATTTTGTATACCAGGAGCTGTAAGTATTGATAGGGCGGAGTAACCACCATGAGCAAATAACATGCAGGCATGTTATTCAGGAAAGCCTCGTAGAGGCGGTTTTGCAAATGGGGTGCTGAATAGTTACAGAATCATAAAATTACATTTGTATTTACAATGCAATGACAATGTGCTATTTTGGCAGTTGTCAATGTGATGATAAAGGATGATGTAAGATATGACAGAAGAAAAGAAAATGCTGTTTTCACAGGATGCACTGAAGAAACTGTTGTGGCCGCTGATCATAGAGCAGTTTCTGGCCATTGCAATGGGAATGGCGGACACGATGATGGCAGCCAGCTGTGGAGAAGCTGTGGTATCAGGAATCTCCCTGGTGGACAGTATCTGTGTGCTGTTGATCGGTCTGTTCACAGCTATGGCAAGCGGTGGTGCTGTAGTGGCAGCACAGTACATGGGACACGGTGACAAGGAAATGGTAGGCCGGGCCTCCAATCAGCTTTTTTTGGCAGTTGGAGGTGTGGCTCTTCTGTTTATGACGGTGGCACTGGTCTGGAACAGAGGCTTACTGGCGCTGCTTTACGGAAATGTGGAAGCGGAGGTTATGAGTGCCGCCAGAATTTATTTTTATATTGTAGCTGTTTCTTTTCCTTTTCTGGGAATCTATAACGGTGGTGCGGCACTGTTCCGTGCGGTGGGAGATTCCAAGGTATCCATGAAGGTATCCCTGGTGGCGAATCTGGTAAACATTGCGGGAAATGCGATACTGATCTATGGTGCAGGGATCGGTGCTGCCGGTGCGGCGTTATCCACGTTGTTTTCCAGAATATTGTCAGCTGTGATGATCATAGTACTGCTTGGAAAAAGTGACAAGATTATAATGAGTAATCACTGGAGGATCGACACGAAAATACTGGGAAAGATCTTGTATATCGGGATTCCCAACGGACTGGAAAACAGTATCTTCCAGATCGGTAAGCTTCTGACTACCAGTCTGATCGCAGGCTTTGGAATGGCAGCTACGACAGCAAATGCTGTAACAGGCAGTATTGCCAGTTTCCAGCAGATCCCGGCCAATGCCATCGGTGTGGCGATGATCACTGTGATCGGACAGTGTATCGGTGCCGGAGAAACAGAGCAGGCGTTGTATTATCTGAAAAAAATGATGAAAGCCGCATATGCCTGCATGATTCTGCTGGGAATTCCCATGATTATTTTTGCACGGCCAATCTGCGGCATCTATCATTTGGGACCGGAGACGATGCAGATAACGGTTTTTCTGCTCTGCTACAGCTGTGTGTGCTGCATGCTGGTGCATCCGCTGTCCTTTGCACAGTCCAATGCACTTCGTGCCGCAGGAGATGTAAGATTTACCATGATCGTGGCCATTTCTTCCATGTGGCTCTGCCGTGTGGGCATGGCATATATTCTGGGACGGGGAGCAGGCCTGGGAGTTATTGGTGTCTGGGTTGCCATGACCATGGACTGGGTGGTTCGGGCAATTCTGTTTACCAACCGGGTACGGACAGGCAAATGGCTGAAGTATAAGGACCGTCTGGTGAAGTAAATCATGATATTGTGATGTGGGACTGTTGGCGCAGTGGATAAAATATCTGTTGCGCTAAAGTTTTACATTGACAGATTTTGCAATGTGTTTTAGCATATTTTTATAGAAATATACATAGCACAGATAAGTGCAGAAATGAGGCAGAACATGAGCAAAAAGCCCTATGCAGAGCGTAATCTGAAATTCGAGACATTACAGTTACATGTGGGACAGGAGCAGCCTGATCCCGTGACCGGCGCAAGAGCCGTTCCCATTTATCAGACATCTTCTTATGTATTCCGTAACTGCGACCATGCAGCAGCGCGTTTCGGTCTGGAAGATCCCGGTGAGATCTACGGTCGTCTGGGTAATCCCACCCAGGGCGTCTTCGAACAGCGTATTGCGGCATTAGAGGGAGGTACCGCAGCTTTGGCAGTAGCCAGCGGTGCAGCAGCCATCTGCTATACGATCCAGAACCTGGCAAAACAGGGAGATCATATCATTTCTGCTAATAATATTTACGGCGGAACTTACAATCTGCTGGCGCATACCCTGGTGGACTACGGTGTGACCACTACTTTCGTGGCTCCTTCCGATTATGACAGGATCGAAGCAAGTTTTCAGGAGAACACCAAGGCTCTCTACATCGAGACTCTGGGCAATCCCAATTCTGATGTGGTAGACATCGAGCGTCTGGCACAGATCGCCCATGCACACAAGGTGCCTCTGGTAGTGGACAATACTTTTGCTACCCCTTATCTGGTACGTCCTTTTGAGTATGGCGCAGATATCGTGGTACATTCCGCAACCAAATTTATCGGCGGACATGGCACCAGCTTAGGCGGCGTGATCGTAGAGAACGGCAAGTTTGACTGGGAGGGCAGCGGCAAGTTCCCTCACCTGTGCACTCCGAATCCCAGCTATCATGGCGTGACCTTCACCAAGGCAGTACCGGGCGCAGCTTTCGTAACAGCAATCCGTGCAATGCTTCTTCGTGATATGGGTGGATGTATTTCTCCTGTGCATGCATTTATTTTCTTACAGGGACTGGAGACACTGTCTCTTCGTGTGGAGCGTCATGTGGAGAATGCCCTGAAGGTAGTGCAGTACCTGAACAATCATCCCCAGGTAGAGTGCGTTCATCATCCTTCCGTATCCATCGATCCGGAGCAGCAGGCACTGTATAAGAAATACTTCCCGAATGGCGGTGGCTCCATCTTCACCTTCGAGATCAAGGGCGGCAAGGAGACAGCCAAGAAGTTCTGCGATAATCTGGAACTGTTCTCCCTGCTGGCGAATGTGGCAGATGTGAAATCTCTGGTCATCCATCCGGCTTCTACTACCCATGCACAGCTGTCAGAGGAGGAACTGAATGAGCAGGGTATTTACAGCAACACCATTCGTCTGTCCATCGGTACGGAGAATATTGATGATATCATCGAAGATCTGGAAGGCGGTTTCCAGTCTGTATAAGAAGAGACCATGCTTTCATTAGCTGTTTTCTATTATGGAAAAGCAAAACCGGGAATCCCACTGCGTTCAAGGCAGTGGGATTTTTCTTGTCGGTGCCGGTGATCGCCGACAGCCTTATTTGTCTCCCGCACGCTGCTCTACCGGCATGTTTCTGCGTTGAATGAGAAGACCGGCACCAGGAGCCGCATCGGACTGATTCAGTTCTGCTATAACTGGGAAGAAGACAAGAAATATCTATCGATTGGTGGAAATCTACCTTGCAAAACAGAAATAAGTTCAGTATAATAGGAACGAAAATCAAAAACAGTCAGCCGAAAGGCCGCAGTAATGCGGCTTTTCTAAAATACATAAGTTAGCAAAAACTAACCATATAGCTATATGCGACAGTTAGCAAAAACTAACGTCAAAAGAAATGATAATAATGTGCGAAAGTGAGAGATACCAATGAAATACAAGATTGAGAAGAACACCGTACAGGAGACACTGATCATCCCACTTTATTCCAGAAAGCTATGCTCGGAGTTGTATCCGAACCTTTATCGGGACGAGATGGCGGTACACCTGATCGACCAGATCGACTATGACTTTTCACAGGTGGAGAAAAAATCCCACAGTCTGATGCAGCGTTTCGGTTCGCTGGAGGTTGCCATGCGGCAGAATGACCTTGCGTGGGAAGTACAAAATTATCTGGCAGGCCATCCCAATGCGGCGGTGGTCAATTTAGGCTGTGGACTTGACAGCACCGGGAGAGCCTGTGACAATGGCAGCTGTAAAATTTACAATCTGGACTTTCCGGATGTGATCGCCGTCCGCAGCCAATTACTGCCCGCTGGGGACCGTGAGGAAAATATCCCCTGCAATTTGAATGATACGGAATGGTTTACCAGAATCGATGCGTCCGGCGGGGCAATCTTCTTTGCCTCCGGAGTATTTTATTATTTTCTGACGGAGCAAGTCAGGACGCTGGTACAGGCAATGGCTGACAGTTTTCCCGGTGGTGTGCTGGTATTTGATGCGGCGAACCGGACAGCGGTTAAGATGATAGCAAAGACATGGCTGAGGAGCGCTAAAATTCAGGATGTGGGTGCGTATTTTGCGGTTTCGGATGCGAAAAGTGAGCTTTCCCCGTGGGACAGCAGATTGCAGGTCACAAGCCGTGGCTATATGCTGGGCTATAATGATCTTCGAGACCCTTCCGTCAGTGGATTATTCCGTTTCCTCGCCAAGACCGGCGACAGAATCATGAAGATGCAGATCGTAAGGATCGGTTTTGGTCAGAGGTGAACTGGCAGGAATTAGAAAGTACCTCTTGACAAATACCCTATAGGGGTATATCTTGTAGGAAAGGCAAGATACCCCTATGGGGTATTTTGCATAGTTGCAACAATAAGTCCTTCAGCAGATATTGAACGCTGCTATGTGAACGGAGGACAATAAAAATATGCGTACATTTAGAAAAAATAGCAGAAACCGGATTCAGAATGGGAGAAAGTATGGCAGAAAAAATAGAAGAAAAAATAGAAGAGAAGGGCATGGAATGTTGCCATTGTCATCAGAAAGCAACACCTCGCTCTGAAAAAGAAAGAAAACAATTACAGAACCGTTTAAGCCGCATGACGGGACAGCTGAATGGTATCAGCCGTATGTTGGAAGAGAACCGCTACTGCGGAGATATCCTGACGCAGGTGGCTGCGGTGGAGAGTGCCCTGCAGGCTTTTGGCTATGCAATCCTGAAGGAGCATATGGAAACCTGTGTGGTGGAAGAGATCCGGAAGGGGAATACTGCTATCGTAGATGAAGCAGTGGATCTGGTGAAAAAATTGAAATAAGTAGAAGCATGACTGCAGATAAAACTGTAAATTTGTGCTGCAAGGCAATGAAAAGAACAGAAACTTTGCAGGTTATGGAAAGGCAAGGTTATTTTTATGAAGGAAAGATATCATGTTACGGGAATGTCCTGCTCTGCATGCTCTTCGCATGTGGAAAAGGCAGTCAATAAACTGGAAAATGTGGAAAAAGCATCCGTGAATCTGTTGACAGAGACTATGGATGTGACCTATGACGAGACGAAGATCACTTCGGCGGAAATTATCGATGCTGTGGTGAAAGCAGGCTACGGCGCTTCGGTAATGACCGAAGGCAGTGCGTCAGGTGCAGGCGGACGGAGCACTTCCGGGAATGCGGGAAGTACAGGAAAATCCGCAGCCGACGGCAAACAGGAGTTGCAGCAGAAGCTGGATGCGGATGCAAGAGCCATGAAATGGCGGCTTGGAATCTCCATCGGCTTCCTGATCCCGTTAATGTATGTGTCCATGCACCACATGCTCAAAGAATGGTTCGGGATTCCGGTTCCTGCATTTATCGTGAACACTATGCATGGTAATGCCAACGCCATGAATTTCGCACTGACACAGTTTTTACTGTTGCTGCCGATTCTGTATGTGAACCGGAAATTTTTCTCCGTAGGATTGAAAACCCTGGCGCATCGCAGTCCGAATATGGACAGCCTGATCGCACTGGGATCCGGTGCGGCACTTGTGTACGGCATTTTCGCCATGTACCGTATCAGCTATGGTTTGGGCTACGGCGATATGGCAGTGGTGGAGCATTATGCCCACGATCTGTATTTTGAATCCTCCGGTACGATCCTGACCCTGATCACCGTGGGAAAATATCTGGAGAGCCGTTCCAAGGGCAGGACAAGTGAAGCTATCACAAAATTAATGAATCTGGCTCCCAAGGTGGCGATCCTTGTAACTGAGGACGGACAGGAGAAGGAAGTACCCACGGAGAGCCTGCAAAAAGGTGATGTTTTCCTGGTAAAGCCCGGAAGTCTGGTGCCTGTAGACGGCATCGTGATCGAAGGAAATTCCAGCGTGGATGAAGCAGCCATCACCGGTGAGAGCGTCCCTGTGGAGAAGCAGGCAGGCGACCATGTGGTCTCCGCTACCGTGAACAAGGCGGGCTTCTTAAAATGCCGTGCAGACCGTGTCGGCGATGACACGACGCTGGCACAGATCATCCGCCTGGTGGAAGAAGCCAGTGCCAGCAAGGCTCCGATTGCACAGCTGGCAGATAAGGTGGCAGGGGTCTTCGTGCCTACGGTCATGACCATTTCCCTGATCACCCTGATCGTATGGCTGATAAGCGGTGCTGCTGCGGAATTTGCCATTTCCACAGCCATTGCTGTATTGGTGATTTCCTGTCCCTGTGCGCTGGGACTGGCAACTCCGGTGGCTATCATGGTGGGAACCGGTGTAGGAGCAGGTAACGGCATCCTGATCAAGACCGGGGAAGCCTTACAGCAGGCCAAGGAGATCGACACTGTGGTGCTGGACAAGACCGGAACCATCACAAGCGGCAAGTTAAAGGTAGAAGAAGTAGGTGGTTATCAGAGAGATTTCCCTGTGGATGCCATGATGCAGATCGCAGCGGCACTGGAGAAAAAGAGTGAGCATCCCCTGGCGGAGGCGGTAGTGGAATATGCGGAAAGCTTCCGGCTGACAATTCCGGAGATCGTGGATTTCAAGGCGACTTTCGGGCGTGGTGTGGAAGGTGTGCTGGCAGCAGATTTCCATGCAGAGAAAGTTACCAAAAAGGATGGTCCCACGGCAGTATTTTATGCAGGCACAAGGTTCTATGTAGGCAATCTTGCATTTTTACAGGAGAAGAATATCTCACTGCCGCAGGAAGCCGCAGAAGGCCTGAACCGGATGGCAGACGAAGGCATGACACCGCTTCTGGTGGCGCAGGAAGGAAGATTCTTAGGCATCATTGGTGTATCAGATACTGTCAAAGCCACCTCCTATGAAGCAATCAACGCATGGGAGAAAATGGGAGTCAGAGTCATCATGCTGACCGGAGACAACCGCCGCACCGCGGAAGCCGTACGGCAGAAGTTAGGGATCTCCGAAGTCGTGGCAGAAGTACTGCCGCAGGATAAGGAGAAAAAGGTCAGCGAGCTGAAACGTCAGGGCCATAAGGTAGCCATGATCGGTGACGGCATCAACGATGCCCCCGCACTGGCAGCTGCAGATGTAGGCATGGCTATCGGCGCAGGTACAGATGTCGCCATGGAGAGTGCCGACATTATTCTGATGAAAAACGATCTGCGGGATGCAGTGACCGCCATGAAGCTGAGTCGTGCCGTGATCCGCAATATTAAGGAAAACCTGTTCTGGGCATTTTTCTACAATTGCATCGGCATCCCTCTGGCAGCCGGTGTGCTGTATCCGGCGTTCCAGATCCGGCTGAATCCCATGTTCGGCGCGGCAGCCATGAGCTTAAGCAGTATCTTCGTTGTTGGAAATGCGCTGCGGCTGAGAGGCTTTAAGAGCGGATTTACCCAGCTGAAAAAGGGAACACAGGAGACAGAACGGACAGAACAAGCAGAGACAAAACAAGCAACAGAGCAGGTAACAAAGCAGGATGCTGCAAATGCAAAACAGTGTATGCTGGAAGCATCTGCAGATCAAAATAGTAAAAGTAATCAAGAGAAAGAAAAAGAGAAAGAGAGGACAAACACAATGACAAAAGTAATCAGCATCGAAGGAATGATGTGCAATCACTGCACCGGAACCGTACAGAAGGCACTGGAGGCAGTAGAAGGTGTGAAAACCGTAACCATGAGCCTGGAGCAGAAAAACGCTGCCGTGGAACTGGCTTCCGATGTAGCAGATGAGGTACTGGCCAAGGCTGTGGTGGATGCAGGATATGAAGTGAAGGGAATTACCGCAAGATAACCTTTTCTGAGAAAGTAAAAAACAAACTCTCGTGAGATACCGCCGGAATCGTCAACATAGACATTCCAGCGGTATTTTCTTACCGTTTTCCTTAGTTTGAAATCTGCGCTTACAAATCTTTACCGCTTGGAATAAGTTTAGTGTTATAGAAGCAGTATATTTTGAAGTATTTTCGCTTGCAATATATAATAAATACTGCCTGTACAGTTAAAGTCGCAGTATAGGCGGTACTTAAGAGATGAAATTAGGGAAAAGGAAGTATATTTTACTGCTTGATCTGCAAATATTGGTTGTGTGGCGGTATCGGCAAAAGTATGCGGCCGAAATCCGGTCTTGATATTTCAATGATTGGTTTCCAATATGTGGGAAAAAGATAATTTTCCAAAGATTCTATAAATAGTTTATAATTTATTAATTGATTTTCTCCAGATAAGTGTTATAGTAACAATAGAACAGATGATACAAAAACGAGTCTGTTCCAAAGCAGTAAAATGAGAAACAATATCACCTTATGTGAGGAGGCGAACGATTATGAATATTGATAAATTTACACAGAAATCCATAGAAGCCGTCAACGGCTGTGAAAAGCTCGCCATGGAATATGGCAATCAGGAGATTGAACAGGAGCATCTGCTGTACAGTCTGCTGACTCTGGATGACAGCCTCATCTTAAAGCTTGTGGAGAAGATGGAGATTCAGAAAGATCACTTTGTAAACCGTGCAAAACAGGCTCTGGAGAAAAGAGTAAAGGTGCAGGGCGGCCAGCCGTATGTCGGTCAGTATCTGAACAAGGTATTGGTCGGTGCATCAGATGAGGCAAAGCAGATGGGAGATGAGTATGTCTCCGTTGAGCATCTGTTCCTTGCCATGATCAGGAATCCCAACAAGGAGATTGCCGAGATCTGGAAGGAATACGGCATTACAAGAGAGCGTTTTTTACAGGCACTGTCTACCGTAAGAGGCAACCAGAGAGTCACCAGTGACAATCCGGAGGCTACTTATGATACTTTGGAAAAATACGGTCAGGATCTGGTGGAGAAAGCAAGGAACCAGAAGCTGGATCCCGTCATCGGACGTGACAGCGAGATCCGTAATGTGGTACGTATCCTGTCCCGTAAGACAAAGAATAACCCCGTGCTGATCGGTGAACCCGGTGTCGGTAAGACCGCCGTGGTGGAGGGTCTGGCACAGCGTATCGTAAAAGGTGATGTACCGCAGGGACTGAAGGACAAGAAGATCTTCGCACTGGATATGGGCGCACTGGTAGCCGGCGCAAAATACAGAGGCGAATTTGAGGAACGTCTGAAAGCCGTACTGGATGATGTGAAGAACAGCGACGGACAGATCATTCTGTTCATTGATGAACTGCACACTATCGTCGGTGCCGGTAAGACGGACGGTGCTCTGGATGCGGGCAATATGTTAAAACCTATGCTGGCACGTGGTGAACTGCACTGTATCGGTGCCACCACTCTGGATGAATACAGACAGTATATTGAAAAAGATGCCGCTCTGGAACGTCGTTTCCAGCCGGTTATGGTCGAGGAACCTACTGTGGAGGACACGATTTCTATCCTGCGTGGACTGAAGGATCGTTACGAAGTATATCACGGTGTCAAGATCATGGATAATGCGCTGGTAAGTGCAGCCGTACTTTCCAATCGTTATATCACCGACAGATTCCTGCCGGATAAGGCCATCGACCTGGTGGATGAGGCCTGCGCCTTGATCAAGACCGAGATGGACAGTATGCCCACAGAGCTGGATGAATTGCAGCGTAAGGTGACACAGCTGGAGATCGAGGAGACTGCTCTGAAAAAAGAGGATGACCGGATCAGTAAGGAACGTCTGGCTGATCTGCAGAAGGAACTGGCAGAGTTAAAGGATCAGTTCAATACGAGAAAAGCACAGTGGGATAACGAGAAGGCATCCGTAGATAAGCTTTCCAAGCTGCGTGAGGACAGAGACCGTATCAACAACGAGATCCAGATCGCAGAGCGGGAAGGAGACTATGAGAAAGCGGGCAGATTAAAATACAGCGAACTTCCTGCACTGGAGAAACAGCTGGAGCAGGAGGAAAATAAGGTCGGCGAATCGGATATGTCACTGGTACATGAAAAGGTATCGGAGGAAGAAATCGCAAGGATCATTTCCCGCTGGACCGGTATTCCCGTAGCCAAACTGACCGAGAGTGAGCGTAACAAGACTCTTCACCTGGATGAAGAACTGCACAAGCGTGTGGTGGGACAGGACGAAGGTGTGACTAAAGTTACCGAGGCCATCATTCGTTCCAAAGCCGGTATCAAGGATCCCAGTAAGCCCATCGGTTCCTTCCTGTTCTTAGGACCTACCGGTGTAGGTAAGACGGAGCTGGCGAAGAGCCTGGCAGCTGCACTGTTTGACGACGAGAACAACATGGTCCGTATCGATATGAGCGAATACATGGAGAAATATTCTGTCTCCCGTCTGATCGGAGCGCCTCCCGGATATGTGGGATATGAAGAAGGCGGTCAGCTGACCGAGGCAGTACGGAGAAAACCTTACAGCGTGGTACTGTTCGATGAAATCGAGAAGGCGCATCCCGATGTATTCAATGTACTGCTGCAGGTACTGGATGACGGGCGTATCACCGATTCTCAAGGTCGTACAGTAGATTTTAAAAATACAATACTGATCATGACCTCCAACATCGGGGCAAGCTATCTGTTGGACGGTATCAATGAAGACGGCACTATCAAGCCGGAGGCAGAGGCGGCAGTCATGAACGACCTGCGTGCACATTTCCGTCCGGAATTTCTGAACCGTCTGGATGAGACAATCCTGTTCAAGCCTCTGACCAAGGACAACATCGGTGGCATCATTCATCTGATCATTGCCGACCTGAACAAACGCCTGGAGGATAAGCAGTTAACAATCCGCCTGTCGGACGAGGCTATGCAGTACATTGTGGACAATGCTTATGATCCGGTCTACGGAGCACGGCCTCTGAAACGTTATATCCAGAAGTATGTGGAGACCCTGGCTGCCAAGATGATTCTGGCAGATCAGGTGGAAGAGGGCGATACCATCGTTATTACCGTGGAAGGTGATAAGCTTTCCGCAAAATGTGAGAAAGGCTCTAAAAATAAGTAAACAATAATACGAAAAGCGAAAGTGGCAGACTTGTCATTTTCGCTTTTTTCGTTTAAGATAATAGTAATAATATTTTTTAAAGTGAGGTTTTTTTATGATACCACAGGATCCGGTTATGTTATTAAGCTTTATCAATCTGAAACTCCGTGACTACTATGGAAGCCTGGAGCAGCTCTGCGATGATCTGGATGTGAAGGAACAGGAGATTACAGATAAACTGGCAGCCATTGACTATCATTACGATGAAAAGAGGAATCAGTTTGTATAATACGAGCAGTACCAGTCACGTAGGAAAAAATGGAACCAGATGCCTGATCTGTACCGGCTGCGGCAGATGTCCCGGAGTGATCAGGGGGATGCAGGTGGTGACGGAAAAGCTGGAACTTCCTCCGATATCTTTGCAGAATACGGAGGGTATCCGGCTGATGACAGTGGATATCGGAACTACCACGATCGCCATGCAGCTGTATGATACGGCGGGTAAAGTAGTGGATAGTTTTCCAAGTGTAAATCCTCAGTTTATTTACGGAGCAGATGTACTGTCCAGGATCAAAGCCGCAGAGGATCCCCCAAAAGCCGCAGATATGCAACAGAAGGTCCGGACTCTGATAGAAAAAGGAATACAAAGATTTCAAAAGAAACTGGAATCCGGAGAAAAATTGCAGATCGTTATAGCCGCTAATACGACCATGGTGTATCTGCTTATGGGGTGGAATCCAGCAGAACTGGGCAAGGCTCCCTTTACCGTAAGCCATACCGGTGCGGTGGAGACAAAAATCGCAGGAGTGCCCTGCTATATTATACCGGGATTGTCAGCCTTTGTAGGCGGCGATATCACTGCCGGAATTCTGGTCAGCGGGATGCTGGAACAGGAGTCTCCCATGCTTCTCATTGATCTGGGAACCAACGGGGAGATGGCGTTGGGAAACCGGCATAAATTATATGCCTGTGCCACGGCGGCCGGACCTGCCTTCGAGGGCGGAGCCAACCGGGGAATCTGGGGCGCAGATATGGTGAGACTGTTACAAAAGCTCCTGGAAGAAGGACTGATGGATGGACAGGGCCTTTTGAAGGAGCCTTATTTTACGAAAGGAGTCCGTATCGGCGATGTGCTGGTGACGAAGGAGTCTGTGCGTGCGGTACAGCTGGCAAAAGGAGCCATTGCCGCAGGCATAGAGATTCTGACGGAAAGCTATGGAATCAGACTTTCGGATATTTCCAAGGTAGTGCTGGCAGGAGGCTTTGGCTATTACCTGGATCCAAAGGCGGCCGCAGCTATCGGGCTGCTTCCGGGGGAGTTGACGGAGCGTACTGTGACCGGTGGAAATACAGCACTTGGCGGAGCTGCATTGACAGGAAGCAGGCTTCTTGTGGGGGATAGAGATTATCCGGAGAAAGGAATATCCCGGCGTGACTGGGACGATCTGCAAAAGAGGCCGGGACTGCAGATCCGCATTCTGAATCTGGCAGAAGAAGAGAAGTTTCCGCAGACCTATTTGAAAAAACTGGATTTTTGTTAAAAATGCGCAAAAAAGCATAACAAATGATAGAAAATGATGTTTCATTCTAGCAATTATTATGCTATAATTTTTATATATTTATTACATGTACCGGAGGGTATGATATGAGTACGAATGTTGAAAAACCTAAGAAATCTCTTTTTATGGGGAAAAAAGAGAAGACTTCTGAGAAGAAGCCAAAGCCTGAAAAAAAGATCAAAAAAGTACCAAAAGAGAAGGCTGTAAAGACAAAGACACCGAAGAAGACATCCGGCAAGAGCGGAAAAAGCTCTAAATTGTTCAGTATCCGTAATAAGATCGTGATATGTTTCCTGGTGCCTATTGTGTTCATGATCATTATCGGCATCTCGGCATACCAGAAGTCTGCGGAAGGATTAAGCGAGAAATATACGGATTCCACGCTGCAGACCATGCGTATGGCAACAGAGTATCTGGAGATGACCTGTGATTTTATCCGTTCCGAGGGTCTGAAATACGCTTATGATGATGATCTGCGGAAATATTTCCTGGGAATGTTCGAAGAGAATCCCGTGGATAAACTGAATTTCCTGACATCTACGAAATCGAATCTTTTATCAGTGCAGACATCTAATCCGTTCATCAGCCATATGCACATTATTCCGAAAAAAGGTGTTGGCCTCTTATCCACCAAGCTTTCTTCCGGTGTGGATGGATTTCTGGATGAATATAAGGAGTCAGTAGCTTCCGGCGAAGGAAGAAGAAGCATGCCTCAGTGGGTCGACAGCCATCCGGTGTTGGATGAAAAGGTAACAGAGACGCAGAAAGATTACATTATGGCGTTCCAGATGATGAGCCAGTCCAACAATGCCTGTGTTGTTATCGATATTAAGCCTTTGGCCATCACGAATTTCATGAAAGAGATCGATATCGGTGATGACAGTATTATCGGATTTATCACTTCGGGTGGAAGAGAACTGGTAGTGGAACAGCTGGCAGATGGTGAAGAGAGCACGCTGGCTGAGGATGAGACGGTGTTCGTTGACCAGGAATTTTATAATGAAGTAATGGATCAGGCTATATCGGATTCCGGTACTGCAGAAGTGGATTTCCGGGGAGAAAAATATCTCTTTATCTATAGCCGCAGTGCGGAAGTGGGATTTACCACCTGTGCACTGGTGCCCATGCGGGTGGTGACCAGTCAGGCAATGGAAATCCGTAATATGACCGTCGGACTGGTGATACTGGCCTGTGTGATCGTGGTGATCGTAGGTATCTTCATCACCGTCGGCATTGAGAATAATATGAAACGTATCTCCAGAAGGTTCGGCGATGTGGCAAAGGGTGATCTGACCGTTACCGTATCTGCCAAGGGCCATGATGAATTCCAGGATCTGGCCGGGTCTGCGACCAATATGATCACGAATACCAAGAAACTGGTCAATCAGGTAAGCAATGCTACAGGAGAACTGGAAGTATCCGCACAGAACGTTGGACAGGCTTCTGAATTGATCCATGAGTATTCACAGGATATTACCCGTGCTATCGGCGAGATCAATGATGGAATGGTAGAACAGTCCAGACATGCTCAGGAGTGTGTGGAAAAGACAGACATCCTTTCCAATGAGATCCAGGAAGTCAGTCGGGTAGTAGAACGCGTGGAGAAGTTGGTAGATGAGACCGAAGGCATGATCAACAAGGGAATGGAGATTGTACAGGTATTGGGTGACCGCGCTGACGAAACAACGACTATGACGGTGAAGGTAAGCGAGAGCATTGAATCTCTCCGCAAGGAATCTGAGATCATCAATAGCTTTGTAGGTACTATTACAGAGATTACCGAACAGACCAATCTGCTGTCCCTGAATGCTTCCATTGAGGCAGCCAGAGCGGGAGAAGCCGGAAGAGGTTTTGCTGTCGTAGCAGAGGAGATCCGTAAGCTGGCAGATGATTCTGCCAAGGCAGCCGGTGAGATCAGCAACAACGTGGCTAATATTACTGCACAGACTCAGAATAGTGTGGATAGTGCAAGTCAGGCCAGAGCTATGGTAGAACTTCAGACCAAGGCTGTGGGAGAAGTGATCGCAGTATTCCGTGAGATGCAGGAACGTATGGGACAGCTGATCGAAGGATTGAAGGACATTGTCTCAAGTACTGAGAAGGCAGACGGTGAGCGCAGCGCAGCTGTGGCAGCCGTGAAGAATATCTCTGATATTATTGAAGAGACTGCAGGCAGCGCCGAGACGGTCAACGATGTAGCGAATAAGCTTCTGAATCATGTGGAGAAGTTAAGCTCTACCGCAAGTGTACTGGATGAGAATATGGAAGGTCTGAAGAATGAGATTTCTGTATTCAAGATCTGAGAACGGATTTCATAAGTTCCATAAGGGATAAAACAATACAGGGAGATTTGGAGCGTGGGCTTCGGATCTCCCTGTTGTTCTATCGGTATATGAAAAGCCCGGGCTGAACTGTTTTGTGATGGCCCAGGAATTGCTGCTGGTTGAAGTGCATATATTTTCTGTGAAAGCAGAAGACGGATGGCTTGGAATGAAGAAAGTATTGGCAGGAATTCTGACATTTGATGTTGTCATGGGATTATTGTGTCTGATGGCAGGCGTAAAACGATATGATCCCGCCCCTCTATATGGAGATCCTGCTTTCGATGCCAGGAAAACGGCAACCGGAAATATTATCTGTGAGGAAGAAGAGGTGGCTGAAAAGATCGCTCTGACATTTGATGACGGGCCGCATCCGAAGTATACGGAACAGCTTCTGGACGGATTAAAGGAGCGGAATGTGGTAGTCACTTTTTTTGTGACAGGAGAAAATGCACAGAATTATCCGAATCTGATCCGTCGGGAACAGGAAGAGGGCCATCTGATCGGTAACCATACCTATAGTCATATACAACTGACCTCCCGGAATAAGGAAACGTTTCGTGAGGAACTGGTAAAAACCAATGAGATCCTGGAGGAGATTACCGGCGAGAAAGTGAGTTTTGTCAGACCGCCTTACGGGAGCTGGGACAAAAGCTTTGAAAAAGAATTGAATATGTTTCCGGTGCTGTGGAACATTGATCCTTTGGACTGGTGTTCTCACAATGCGGACTGTATTGCAGCCAGCGTATTGGAGAAGGCGGGGGACGGAGACATCATACTCATGCATGACTATTACGATACCTCGGTAACTGCAGCACTGAAAGTAGTGGATGCTCTGAAAAAACGTGGATTTCAATTCGTTACAGTGGAAGAAATACTGTTTGACTGAACTACTGTGGATGCGTATAATTGTCATGAGAAAAAAGATTGTTTGTGTAATTGTAATAAAGAAAGAAAACCTATGATAAAAGTAGCATTTTGTGATGATGACCTGTCTGTACTGAAGGAACTAAGTGTGCTGATGGACAAATACCGGACTGAGAAAAATCAGGATATTGTATATACCTCATTCAACAATCCGTTAGAACTGCTGGCGGAAGTGGAAAAGGGGAACGGAGCGGATATCATTTTCCTGGATGTATTGATGCCGGGGCAAAATGGCATCAGTACTGCGAAGGAGATAAGACAATACGATACTGCGGTGAAAATTATTTATCTGACGTCTTCCGCAGAGTATGCAGTGGATTCCTATTCGGTAGGAGCCTATTTTTACCAGCTAAAGCCGATCTGGAAGGAAAGCTTTTACAGCCTGATGGATTCTGTGCTTTCGGAATGCCGCAGAGATGAGAAAAGCAGTCTGATTCTGCGCAGCAGAACGGGAATTACCAGACTGAGTCTGGACAAACTGCAGTATTGCGAAGTGACAGGGCGGACATTATTATTTCACCGGGAAGGCGGAGCGGTACTGGACAGCATCGGCAGACTGGATGATCTGTGTGAACAGCTGAAAGATTATGACGAATTTGTAAGGTGCCATAGATCCTATCTCGTCAATATGGATTATGTACAGAATATTTCCAGCAAAGCCATAACCATGGCAGATGGCTCGCAGATTCCGCTTCCCCACGGAAAATATTCTGAACTGAAAGATAAATTTTTTGACTATCTCTTTCATAGAAAGCAAACATTTCTTACATAAAAACAACAAAACGACCGGGCTTGCATTAAAAAAACAAGTTTCCCGGTCGTTTTGTTACATATTTAGGTCGATTCATGTCAAAAATGGTCGGGCGAAGAAAGATTGCGGTACAATATCCTCATGCAACAGAGAACTGTTGCAAGAAGGAGGATATTATTTATGAAACAGAAATCTTTGATATGTGTTATGGGACTGGTGCTGGCATTGTCGCTGACAGCCTGTGGAGGAGAAGAAGTAGTTGTAGAAAACAGCAATGAGGAAGTGACTACAGAAGCTCAGACGCAGGAAACGACTGCAGAGACCCAGACGGAGACTGTTGCAGAAACTGCAACGGAAACAGAGGAAGGCGGTCCACTGTTACAGTTAGGGGTTGTAGAAATTCCGGATCTAAGCGGCAGTGAATGGAGTCTGGCCGGTGGAATGATCGATGGCACTGAGATGGAGGAAGAAGATCTGAACGCAACACTGGAAACTTACGGCGGCAGTCTGCAGATCGTATTTGGTGAAGACGGCGCAGCGACCATGGTACAGGGTGGCGGACAGGCAGAAGGCACCTATGAATATTCTGACGACAATACTGCTATCAAGATGACATTCGATTTTGAGGGTACAGAAATCAGCTATGCCGGATTTTTATCTCAAGTGGGTGACACTCTGACACTGATTGCCCTGCCGGATATGGAAGGCTATAACGGACTTTACTTTGTACAGTAATAGAGGTGCCACATGCCTTCCTTTTGAATAGCAGGAAACGGTGATCCGTAAGGGAAGGCATATATATAAGGAGGGAGAAGCTATGGGATTATTCACAAACAACAAAAAACTATGTCCGATCTGTGGAAGTCCGACACCGAGACTGCTGGCAGCAGCAATCGAAGGACAGAACCTGTGTAAGGAATGTGCGGCCAAACTCAATTTACCGGACGGTGTGCAGGAGACAATGACAGTAGATGAATTTCGAGAATATATCAACTGTCATGACGCCAATAAGCCGTTACGAGACAGCTTCACAGAAACTTACCGCTATAATTTCGGATTCTTTAAGGGGGCTTTACGACTGGATCTGGATCATCAGCTGCTGCGTCTGGGAGACAGCGATGCGGCATTTGCAATGGAGCCGGCCAATGTGAAATCTTTCCGGATTCTGGAGGATGGAAATGTATTGTACGAAGGAGAAAAGGGGAACTTCCGGAGCTACAAAAGTGATATGAAAGAACGTTTAAAGGAATTAAAGCCAAGGATCGATGAATACAAAATGCTGCGGCATGAGTATGAGATCATGGAAGAAATGCAGCGCAACAGAGAGCAGATGAGTGGAAAAGAGGACCGGGATTTCAGAGACTGGATCATGGAGCCGGACTTTAATGTTCCGAACCCTGTAGAAAAATTTGCGGTGGAGATCACACTGGATCATCCTTATTGGTCAGGTTTTTATAAGGAGACAGGAGCACCGAAATTCGACACGGAACATCCCAGCACCATTGATTATCTGGATGATTATACCCAGAAGACGGAAGAATTGCATGCGCTGGCACAGAATCTGATGCAGATCATTGATCCGCAGGCGCAGGAAAAGTTATTAGATCCCAATGCCCCCACACAGAGCGCACCACAGGCGGCACCTGTCCGGACCGAGGATCCCACTGTGGCACTGCCCAAGTACAAGGCATTGTTAGATGCCGGTGTTATTACGGCAGAGGAATTCGAAGCGAAGAAAAAGCAGCTGTTGGGACTGTAAGAATGCAAGAAGGCAACTGTGTAAAGATTGTGTAAAAAGTGAATATATTTTTAAATTGACTAGCATATGGCTGTCGGATATACTATAAGAGTATGACGTTTAAAACGGCGTGATACGGAAAGCAGGATCTGACAGCCATGAGCAGTTTACAAAAGAAAGAAACGTTATTGATCGTTGACGATTCAAAATTTCAAAGAGTGGTGATCAGGCAGTCTCTGGGGGAGCATTTTAATTTCGCAGAGGCTGTTTCCGGTGAGGAATGCCTGCAGATCATGGAGAAGGAAAGCGATGCCATTGATCTGGTGCTGCTGGATCTGGTAATGCCGGGAATTGATGGTTTTGAGGTATTGCGCCGCAGACAGACCATGGAGAGATTCAAGGACACACCGGTCATTGTGCTGACCAACACGGAGTCAGTGTCCTCACAGTCAGAGGCATTTGCCCTTGGGGCGGATGAATTTATCATTAAGCCGGTGGATGCCCGCATTGCACTTTCCCGTATCAATAATACCCTGGGTGTGAAGCGCAGACTGCAGAGCAGCAGGGATGAGCAGAAGGCATGGAAGACCAAATCCCAGATTGATGAAATGACCAGCCTGTTTAACAAAATGACAGTGGAGAAGCTGATCACAAAAACGCTGACAGAGCATGAGGATGGTCTGCATGTGCTTATGATGATAGACATAGACAATTTTAAATCTGTAAATGATGTCTATGGGCATACCATGGGTGATCATGTGATCAGCGTGATCGCAGGAGTAATCTCTTCACAGTTTCGCAGTACGGATTATGTGGGCCGTGTCGGTGGAGATGAATTTACTGTACTGATGGGAGATATTCCGTCAAAGGAGATTGCGCTGCTGAAAGCAGAGAATCTGGTCAGTCTTGTAAAATATAAAGAAAATTTATCTATTCCGGAAAATATATCTATTAGCGTGGGAATGGCTTTTTCCGGACCAGAGGATCATTGCTATGATGATCTTGCGGCGAAAGCGGATCAGGCATTATATGTTTCCAAAAAGTCAGGAAAGGGTTGTCACAGCGTTTACGGAGAAGAAAGTGAATCACCGGACAGAGAATTGCAGGCTATCGTATGGTCAGGCTCCCGGAATGTTACAAGCATGATAGAATTTGCCTTGCCGGATTCGGTGCATCTGCAGCAGGTATCTTCGGTCGGAGAGATCAGACAATTTTTACAACAGAAGGAAGAAAAAGAAATCTTACCGATCTTGGTCGATGTATCCGAGGAGGCGGATCATGGATGTGATGCCTGGTCACAACTGAAAGAATTGCACAAGGAACATGCAATATCAATGGTTGCTATCTGTAAGGAGGGGAATCTGGCGCAGATGAAATGTGCGTTGGAGACAGAAGAAATTCAGGATCTTCTGTTGGCACCACTGGAGGCAAATGCCTTGAAACGCCGGGTGCAGAACTGGATGAAAAATTGCATCTTGAGATAAAGTTTGTTATAATTGACTGGAGCATATCATGGGATGTGCTCCGGTTTTTTGCTATTTGACAGATATTTGATAATAGAAACAGAGGATATAACAAGATGGATTTATTTGAATATATGCGCAGCACCAAAATGGAAAAAGAAGCTCCGCTGGCGGCGAGAATGCGCCCAAGAACCTTGGACGAGGTCGTAGGACAGGAACACATCATCGGTAAAGATAAGCTTTTATATCGCGCCATCAAGGCGGACAAGATCAGTTCCATCATTTTCTACGGACCGCCCGGCACCGGCAAGACGACCCTGGCGAAGGTCATTGCCAATACCACCAGCGCCGAATTCCAGCAGATCAATGCCACAGTAGCGGGTAAAAAGGATATGGAGGAAGTGGTGGCGAAGGCAAAGGAATTGCAGGGAATGTACGGGAAACGTACGATTTTGTTCATTGACGAGATCCACCGTTTTAACAAGGGACAGCAGGATTATCTTCTTCCTTATGTGGAGGATGGCACGATCATTCTTATTGGTGCGACCACGGAGAACCCTTATTTCGAGGTTAACGGGGCTTTGATCTCCCGCTCGGTGATCTTTGAACTGAAGCCGATACCGAAGGAAGCAGTCAAAGAGCTTTTGAAAAAGGCAGTGTATGACACAGACCGGGGTATGGGAGCCTACAACGGCACCATAGACGAGGATGCGTTGGATTTTCTGGCGGATATCTCCGGCGGTGATGCCAGGCATGCGCTGAATGCCATTGAACTGGGGATTATGACCACGGAGCCGGAAGCAGATGGAAAAATTCATATCACACTGGATGTGGCACAGCAGTGTATCCAGAAGAGAGCCGCAAGATATGATAAAAATGGAGACAATCATTATGATACGATTTCCGCATTCATCAAAAGTATGAGAGGATCCGATCCGGATGCTGCGGTCTATTATCTGGCGAGAATGCTGAATGCGGGAGAAAGTGTGACTTTTATTGCAAGGCGTATTATGATCTGCGCATCGGAGGATGTGGGCAATGCAGATCCGCAGGCACTGGTGGTGGCAGTGAATGCTTCCCTGGCGGTGGAGCGGGTAGGTATGCCGGAAGCACAGATCATTCTGGCACAGGCAGTGACCTATATTGCCACGGCACCCAAGAGCAACCGCAGCTGTGAAGCAGTATTTCAGGCCATGCGGGAAGTGCAGGCTACCGGAGACCTGTTGATTCCGACACATTTACAGGATGCACATTATAAAGGAGCAGCAAAATTGGGACACGGAACAGGATATAAATATGCACATGACTATCCGAATGATTATGTGGAGCAGCAATATCTGCCTTATGAACTGAGCGGCAGGGAATTTTACCAGCCCTCCGGCAACGGTTATGAAGTGAAGATCAAAGAGCATATGGCGAGAATCAAAAAAGAAGCCGCAGAGGCTTCTTCTGAGAACAAAGAATGATAGAATCGTAAGTACGATACCTGGTTGCGGAATTAGAATAACTCCGTAATCAGGTATTTGTATATTTCCTGGTTTTTCTTCTGCCAGTTGTCGCAGATGGCAGCTGCGGTCTCCTCCACGGGAACGGACAGGGTGATGTCCACCAGATTGATGCCGCGGTCTTTGGCTACAAGATGAGCCTCGTATTCACCGGAGGTGGATTTGTAATAATCCCCCAGCACAGAGACTTCGTTGCGCAGGGTGAACTCGTTTTCCTGAAAATAGCTGTCAATCTCCTGCTTGATGGTGTCGCCGATGCGGTTCTCGAAGAAATTCAGCGTTTCTTTACCCTCCGGGGTGATGGACAGATGGGTCCGGTTGCGGATCGACTGGGTAGCGATCATTCCGGCATCTGTCAATTCGCTGATAGCCTGCTGCAGAGTAAGGAAGTTCGTGTATTCCTTTCCAAGGATGAAATCGCTGACCTGTGCAGCTGTGAGAGGGAAAGTAACACGGTTCAGCATATAGAGGACGATGAGCTTATATAGTGTAAGAGGATCTTGTAACATAATGTGATAACAGCCTTTCTTATATTGTAACTTATTGATGTTGGGGACAGAAGCCCCTGGCTTTGATGTCTGCGGATGGTTTCGCACTTATTTATCTGATCTATGATACAGGTCACCCTGACGGATGCCCTGTTCTTTCATGCGATGGTGCAGAGCGTTTAATACACTGCGCTTGTCGAGGCTCCAACGGGGAGCAATCAGCAGATCTTTTGGCCCATCGCCGGTGACCCGGTGGATCACAATGTCCGGAGACAGGTGGGTGAGACAGGAGATGATCAGGTTCAGGTAATGCTCCAAAGTCAGTGCCTCAAATTTTCCCTTTTCATAATCTTCTGCCAGATCGGTATTTTTCAACACATGCAGTAATTGCAGTTTGATACCGAAGGGAGCGGTGCGGTTCAGGTAGTCTATGGTCTGAAGTATCTGTTCGTCGGTCTCTCCGGGAAGTCCCAGGATCGTATGCACGATAACGGGGAGCTCCAATGCCTTCAGATCGGCACAGGCCTTTTCAAAACAGGACAGGGGATACCCTCTGCGGATGTAGCGGGCAGTCTCTTCGTGGATCGTCTGGAGTCCCAACTCGATCCAGATAAATTTGCCGGCGTATGCTTCCTGCAGCCGGGCAAGCAGCGCCAGTACCTCTGGCTCCAGACAGTCCGGCCTGGTGGCAATGGAGATACCACAGATCTGTGGATGGTTCAGGGCAGAACGATACACCTCTTCCAGATAGGGGAGAGGTGCATAAGTGTTGGTGTATGCCTGAAAATAGGCGATCAGGTCATGACCAGTCACTTTATCACCGAATTTTGCCATGCCATCCATAATCTGTTCGTCCATGGTCTTGTCCACAATGTCTACGGCAAAATCGCCGCTGCCGCCCTGACTACAGAAGATACAGCCCCGAGTGTCCAGGGTGCCGTCCCGATTGGGACAGGACATCCGGGCATTCAGGGCTATTTTATAGCATTTATGGTGAAACGTATTTTTACAATAGGAATCCAGAGAGTAGTAGGGCTTGCCGTGCCAGTCTCTGACAGAGATATCCGGCCGCATTAGCGGATAAGGCTCTTTACGGCGTTCGCTACGACCTCGGCAACCTGGGGATCAAAAGCTTCCGGCATGATATTGTCATCGGACAGTTTGTCGGCAGGCACCAGACCGGCAATTGCTTCTGCGGCTGCCAGCTTCATTTCCTCAGTGATCTGGGTGGCGCGTCCCTCTAAGGCACCCTTGAAGATACCGGGGAAAGCTACGACATTGTTCACCTGATTGGGGAAATCGCTGCGTCCGGTTCCAACGACACGGGCACCGGCAGCTTTTGCCACATCCGGCATGATCTCAGGAACGGGGTTTGCCATGGCAAACAGGATGGAATCATGGTTCATGGAAGCTACCATCTCAGGCGTAACGATGTTCGGTGCGGAGACGCCGATGAAGATGTCGGCACCTTTCAGAGCATCGGAGAGAGAGCCGGTCTCGTTGTTTAAGTTGGTCACTTCGGTCATTTTCTTCTGCATCCAGTTCAGACCTTCGGTACCTTTGGAGACGATACCTGCCTTATCGCACATGATGATATTGGGGAAACCGTAGGTCAGAAGCAGCTTGGTGATCGCTACACCGGCGCTTCCGGCACCGTTTACCACAATGCGGCAGTCTTCCTTTTTCTTACCGACTACTTTTAGAGCGTTAATGACACCGGCCAGAACGACGATGGCAGTACCGTGCTGGTCATCGTGGAATACGGGGATGTCCAGAATCTCTTTCAGACGTTCTTCAATCTCGAAGCAGCGGGGAGCGCTGATATCCTCCAGGTTGATGCCGCCGAAACCGGGAGCCAGATAAGTTACGGCTTTGATGATCTCTTCGGTATCCTGGGTATCCAGACAGATGGGAACAGCGTTGACATTGCCGAATTCTTTAAAGAGGACTGCCTTGCCTTCCATAACGGGCATGGCTGCGTAAGGGCCGATGTTGCCAAGACCCAGAACCGCACTTCCGTCGGATACAACAGCTACGGTGTTTGCTTTCATAGTATATTTGTAAGCAGCTTCTTTGTCCTGGGCGATTACTTTGCAGGGCTCCGCAACACCGGGAGTATATGCAATAGCCAGATCCTCACGGGTCTTGACGGGAGTCTTGGACACGGTCTCTAATTTGCCGTTCCATTTTTCATGCATCAGTAACGCTTTTTCATTGGTTGTCATGACAATACCTCTCTTATTTTTTCTTGGTTTCATGGTGATTGGTCAGCCGGACAGATACAAACGGTTGACAACTATTAGTAATGATATAATAGAATCGGTTTCTTCGCAAGGATTTGTAAAAATAAAAAAATAATTTTGGGACTTCCTATTTTCGGGAAAATATATTATAATGGCTTCAGATGCAGTTTTAATATCTTTATATCAACTGACATATCACGTTAGATCGGATGTAATTCCCCTTAGTTAACAGTTTTACAGGCAGTGAGCCAAAGTTTTTATTCCATAGGAGGAGTATATGAGAGAAAAGTATGAATCCCTTGCATTAGTTCAGTTAAAGGAACTGGCAAAAGTACGTGGTCTGAAGGGAACTTCCACGATGAAAAAGGCAGAGATCGTAGAAGCGATGCTCGCAGAGGACGAACGTCTGAAAAAAGAGGAAGAGGCCAAGGCTGCGGCGGCAAGGAAAGAAGCAGCAAAGAGTGAAGAACCGGAAAAGCAGGAGAGAACAGAGCAGCCTGTCAGACAGGAGAGGAATTACAGACAGGACAGAAATTCCCGTCCGGAAGGCGGATATCGCAGCAGAAATGACATGCAGAACCGCGGAGAGAATGCTTCAAGACAGGAGGAGCAGAACAAAACGGAAAACGGTGCAGAGGCTGTCGGAGTGCGAAGCGAGGCTTACAGCAGAGAGCGTTCCTTCAATCCGAATAACGTGGCCTATGATGAAAGCCAGTATCCGAAGGAATTAGACAGCGGTATTGAAGCCAGCGGTATTTTAGAGGTTATGCCGGACGGTTATGGATTTATCCGTTGCGAGAATTATATGCCCGGTGAAAACGATGTGTATGTGGCTCCCAGCCAGATCCGTCGTTTCGGACTGAAGACCGGTGATATCCTGAAGGGCAACAAGAGGATCAAGACCCAGCAGGAGAAGTTCAGTGCACTGCTGTTTGTCAAGAGCATCAACGGTTATACGGTGGAAGAGTCAGCCAAGAGAATGGCATTCGAGGATATGACTCCGATCTTCCCTGATGAGCGCATCAAGATGGAGACTCCGGGCTGCAGCGTGGCTATGCGTGTCATGGACCTGGTGAGCCCTGTCGGCAAGGGACAGCGTGGTATGATCGTATCCCCGCCCAAGGCAGGTAAGACTACACTGTTAAAGGAAGTGGCAAAGTCTATTTTGAACGGTAATCCCAAGATGCACATGCTGATCCTGTTGATCGATGAGCGTCCAGAGGAAGTAACCGATATTAAGGAAGCAATCCATGGTGACAATGTGGAGGTGATCTATTCTACGTTCGATGAGCTTCCCGAGCACCACAAGAGAGTATCCGAGATGGTGATCGAGCGTGCAAAACGTCTCGTAGAACATAAGAAGGATGTCGTGATCCTGCTCGACAGTATTACCAGACTGACCAGAGCGTACAACCTGGTGGTTCCCCCCAGCGGACGTACACTGTCCGGTGGTCTGGATCCCGCAGCTCTTCATATGCCTAAGAGATTCTTCGGTGCAGCCCGTAATATGCGTGAGGGCGGAAGCCTGACGATCCTGGCTACCGCACTGGTAGAGACCGGAAGCAAGATGGATGATGTGGTATACGAGGAATTCAAGGGAACCGGTAATATGGAAATGGTTCTGGACAGAAAGTTGTCCGAGAAGCGTATTTTCCCGGCTATCGATCTGGCAAAATCCGGTACCAGAAGAGAGGATCTGCTGTTAACACAGGAGGAACTGGAAGCTATCAATATCATGCGTAAGGCCCTGAATGGATTAAAGCCCGATGAAGCTACTGACCGGATCCTTGACATGTTCTCTCATACCCGCAATAACGTGGAATTTGTGAATATGGTGAAGAAGAACCGGTTTATCTAGGCAGGATTATAGAAATATGTTGAGAATATGTAAAAATAGGTCTTGCACCGTGTAAGCTCTTATGGTACAATAATACCGCTGTTTGTGGTTCCATAAGCAGTGAGGATGAGAACAAGAACTTATACACGACATTTTTATAGAGAGGTGAAAGAAATGAAAGAAGGAATCCATCCCGCTTACTATCAGGCAACTGTAACCTGCAACTGTGGTAACACATTTGTAACCGGCTCCACCAAGCCCGAGCTTCACGTAGAAGTCTGCTCCAAGTGTCATTCATTCTACACTGGCCAGCAGAAGTCTGCAAGAACCGATGGCCGTATTGATAAGTTCAATAAGAAATACGGTGTTAAATAAGATTGCAAGCGAAAGGTTGAGGTATTCTTATCTCAACCTTTTCTTGTATATACGATGAGTCAAGTAGAGAATTGTGCTTGCACAAGAATCGGTATTTGGCGTATAGGGAACTGTTTTCCTAATTTAATACTGCATTTATAAGGATGAGATTTTATGGCAAAAAGAAAGAGTCGTTATTCCGGTATCGGCGGACAGGCCGTGCTGGAAGGCGTTATGATGAAAAATAAAGAGAAGTATGCGGTAGCGGTCCGTAAGCCGGACGGTGAGATTGAAGTGGAAGTGGAGACCTATCAGGGGCTGGCTCACGGAAGTAAGTTCAAGGAACTTCCCTTTATCCGCGGTATCTTTAATTTTCTGGATTCTCTGATCCTGGGAACCAGGGCATTGAATTATTCTGCTTCCTTCTATGAAGAAGAGGAAGGCAAAGAGACGAAATTCGATAAGGCTATGGACAAGATGAGCGGTGGCAACGGAGAAAAACTGTTGTCCGGTATCGTGACGGTGATTTCTATTGTACTGGCAGTAGGCATCTTTATCGTATTGCCGTATTTTATTTCTTCTCTGTTTGAGAGTTTTATCCGCAACCGTTCCCTGATGGCAATCATTGAAGGCGTGATCCGTATTGCTCTGTTTATACTGTATGTATGGGGCATCAGCGCCATGAAGGATATCCGCAGACTGTATCAGTATCACGGTGCGGAGCACAAATGCATCAACTGTATCGAGAAGGGCAGACCCCTTACAGTGCACAATGTGATGCGCAGCTCCAGACTGCATAAACGCTGCGGTACCAGCTTTATTTTCTTTGTCATGCTGGTAAGTATCGTGTTGTTCTTCTTTATCCAGGTGGACAATATGGCGGAGAAAGTGATCCTTCGTATTCTGCTGATGCCGATAGTGGCCGGAATCTCCTACGAGATCATCCGTCTGGCCGGACGCACAGATAATATCTTTATCAAGATCCTGTCAGCACCCGGTATGTGGATCCAACGTATGACCACCAGGGAGCCGGACGAGAGTATGGCAGAGGTGGCTATCGCTTCCGTAGAGGCTGTCTTTGACTGGAAGAAATATTTGCAGGATACTTTCGGTTATGAAGTGGATGAGAGCTGGATGAAGGACGATGCATCCGCAGAACCAGAGGATTAATATGACCTATCGGGAATGCTATGAAAAGGGCTGTCTCGTTTTGCAGACAGCGGGAATTGAGGAAGCCATACTGGATGCAAGACTTCTGCTGGAAGCGGTATGCGGTACGGACCGCAACGATCTGCTGGTGCACGGCGAACAGCCGGTGAATCCGGAAGCAGAGGAAAAGTACCTTAACTGGATCCGTCAGCGGGCGGAGCACATTCCCCTGCAACAGCTGACCGGTGAGCAGGACTTTATGGGGCTGACCTTTGCCGTCAACGAACATGTACTGATTCCGAGACAGGATACCGAGATCCTGGTGGAGGAGGTACTGAAGGAACTTCATGACGGGATGAGGATACTGGATATGTGTACGGGCTCCGGATGTATTCTGCTAAGCCTTCTGCATTACAGCAATGCCTGTGAAGGATTGGGCGTGGATCTGTCTGCGGAAGCGTTGCAGGTAGCAGAGCAGAACGCACAGAGAATTCTTGGGGAAAACTTTTCAGAAACCAAGGACTGCGGTGTAAAAACTTTCGAAACAGAATCGGAGGATGCGGAAACAGCAATAAATACTGCCGGGAATGAGACAGCAGGCAGAGTGCGTTTCTTACAGAGCGATCTGTTTGAAAAGGTGGAGGGAAAATTCGAGATCATCGTATCGAATCCACCTTATATCGCCAGTGCGGAAGTGGAGAAGCTGATGCCGGAGGTACGGGATCATGAACCAAGAATGGCTCTGGACGGTACGGAGGATGGATTGGAATTTTACCGCCGTATTATTGCAGAAGCCGGGCAGTACCTTGTGAGCAGTGGTATGCTGTTTTTTGAGATTGGATATGACCAGGGACAGGAAGTATCGGAACTGATGCGGGAACACGGATACCGTGAAGTACAGGTGGTACAGGATTATGCCGGTCTGGATCGTGTAGTTTTTGGAACGTATGTGGAGAGGAATTAGTTATGTTTGACAAGTTGGAAGATTTATTGATTCGTTTTGAAGAGATCATGGGCGAACTGCATGAGCCCACGGTCACCAACAACCAGGAACGCTTCCGCAAGCTGATGAAGGAGCAGAGTGATCTGACCCCCATCGTGGATGCGTACACTGAGTATAAAAAGTGTAAGCAGGATATCGAAGATTCTTTGTCTATGTTGGAAGAAGAAAAAGACGAAGAAATGCGAGAGATGATCAAGGAGACATTGAACGACAGCAAGAAGCGCGTGGAAGAGCTGGAGCAGGAACTGAAGATCCTGTTACTGCCCAAGGATCCTAACGATGATAAGAACGTAATCGTGGAGATCCGTGCCGGTGCCGGCGGTGACGAGGCTGCGCTGTTCGCAGCGGAGATCTATCGTATGTATGTGCATTATGCCGAGAAGCAGCGTTGGAAGGTAGAGCTGATCAACGTGGATGAGATTGGTATCGGTGGTATGAAGGAAGTACAGTTCACTATCAGTGGACAGGGCGCTTATTCCAAGATGAAGTATGAGAGCGGCGTACATCGTGTACAGCGTGTGCCGGAGACCGAGAGCGGCGGACGTATCCATACCTCCACCATCAGTGTGGCAGTTATGCCGGAGGTGGACGATGATATTGATATCGTCATCGAGGACAAGGATATCCGTATTGATGTCATGAGAGCATCCGGTAACGGTGGTCAGTGTGTCAACACTACCGACTCCGCAGTACGTCTGACCCACTATCCTTCTGGAATTGTGGTATACAGCCAGACAGAGAAGTCTCAGATCCAGAACAAGGCGAAGGCATTCGCATTGTTAAAGTCTAAGCTGTATGACATCGAGCAGCAGCAGAGACACGATGCGGAAGCAGAGATGCGCCGCAGCCAGATCGGTACCGGAGACCGCTCTGAGAAGATCCGTACCTATAACTTCCCCCAGGGCCGTGTTACCGACCATCGTATCGGCCTGACCCTGTACAAGTTAGACAAGATCATGAACGGAGATATCGAAGAGATCATCGACGCCTGCATCGCAGCTGACCAGGCAGCCAAGCTGGCTAAGATGAATGAAGAATAATATTGTAAAAGTAACGGTCTTTAGCATAAGTCTAAAGGCCGTTTTTATGTATGCTTTTCATGAATAAAAACAATTTGAAAAAGGACATAGTTGTGGCATAATTATACTATAAAGGAGAGGGGAAACGATGGAAAAGTATATAGCATGGAAAATGAAAGCTGCAATATGTGATGATACGGTAGAAGATGCGGCGTTCATGGAAAAACATATAAAAGATTATTTCATGAAAAAAGGCATTCCTTATGAATGTAATGTATATCAGAGCAGTAAGGCATTGTGGTATGAAATTGAGGATGGTCAAGCGTTTGATCTGTTGTTTTTGGATGTTGAAATGCAGGAATTAAATGGCTTTGAACTGGCAGCTAAAATTCAGGAAACAGCACCGGATATTCTGATTATCTTTGTGTCTGCTTACGAGAGTTATGTGTATAAATCATTTGAATTCCGACCATTTCGTTTTATTCCGAAGCAACAAATGGAAAGCATGATCACACAGGCACTGGAGGCATCATTCAGGGAAATTATATCACGGACTTCAGAGGCTTATATTGCAGAAAATCAACAGGGCATAGAAAAAATCCCATTTAGAAAAATTGTATATATTTGGAGAGAAGGCAAGTATTTATATATTGAAAAGTCGGATGCTACCAGGTGTAAGGTAAGAAGTTCCTTAAAAAAGATATCGGAGAAATTACCGGAAGATGAGTTCGTATGGGTAGATCGGGGATATTTGTGTAATTTATATCATGTGAAACAGATCAAAGATAACCAGATGGTTTTATCTACGGGGCAGCAATTGTACATAGGAGAACGACGGCTGGCACAATTAAAACATCAGATAATGGAATATTGGCAGGCAGGTACGATGAATGGAGAGTAGAATACAGATGATTAAAATTCTGTGGAGCATACACAACTCGGCATGGCTTCTGATATGGATGGATAAGCTTTTTGATCGGAGAAAATACATAAATTCAGATAAAAAATATATTTTAACAATATTTTTATCGGGAATGCTATGGTATGGTCTGCAAAAGTATTTGTCGTGGATTCCGTTACTGCTACTTCTTACTATTTTAGGATACCTGTTATGGAATGGCTCTGTGGAAAAAGTGGCATCCCTTGTAGTCAGTTATGTTTTTATCTGGACTGTTTTACTGGGACTCGTGGAACATTTTTGGACAAATGCGGAATTTTGCGCACAGGCAGGATGGCTGATTATAAATGTTATAATGATATCTGCTATAAGACATAAAGTAATAGAAAAAACTTTTACAGTATTGAATCTGTTGAAAACATTTGGCATTGCTTTCTTTAGCACAGCATTTCTGTGTGATTTTTTCATAGATATGATTTATGGAAATGCGATTCAGAATTATGTTTTTCTATTCTGTCTGGTAAGCTTGCTTCTTATGGTATATTTTTACTTCCGCCAATCGCAACTGAAGATGCAAATTTCTGCATTAGATACACAATATGATCTGATTGAGAGCCAATATGTCAGAGCACAGAATTTTTATGCAGAAAATGCTAAACTGTACCATGATATCAAACATCACCTGCGAGCGCTGGAGAGACTTCTGCAAAATGGTGATCAGAAAGAAGCTTTATCATATATAGAGAGCGTGCAGGAACCGCTGCAGTGTAAAATGATTCCGGTACATACAGGCGTAGATATTGTAGATACCGTGATTTATGAAACAAAAGAGAAAGCAGAACAGCGTAATATTCTTTTGGTGGTCGAAACACCGATTCTTCCATCGGGGTTAAAATTGGAGGATAGAGAATTTTGTGTATTATGTGCCAATTTATTGAACAATGCCTTGGAAGCAGCAAAAGAACAAATCAGATTGAATATTACGATAACAGCAGGGTTTCTTGTAATTGAAATGAAAAATGATTATAAAGAAAAACCAGTAGTTGAAAATAATCATTTTGTATCTGAGAGAGAGCAGGATTCGTCAGCGCATGGCTGGGGAATGAAGATTATTGAACAAATTGTGGAAAAATATCATGGAGAATTGTCAGTCAGGGTTGATATGCAGGTAAGTATTAAAATATTGTTGGACGTGCAATAATTGGTGGTCAGATTTCTGCTTTTTGTGGACAAAATATGATAACAATAAAAACATAAGTTATTATAAAAAAGAACGAACGAGTAACAAAAGTCTACAAAATTAGAAGGAGAATCCTATGATAAAAACCAAGGAAGCTGTTAAATGTGTGCCTGTGATTTTAGGATATTTTTTGTTAACTGAGTTTGGCAAAATGATAGAGTTTTGGATTTTCATGGCACATCAAACAGAAAGTGATCTATATGAGCAACAATGGAGTTGGATTACCATGCCGGAAAGCCGGTTCTTTCAGATCCCGGGAAAAACAGGACTGTTGTTTACTACATTGACAGCAGTTGTGCTATGTATGTTAGCTCATGGGAAAGACTTTCGTGTCGGACAGTTGAAAAAGATTAAGGAAACGCTGCAAGGAAATTGGAGAGGAATATTGCTTCAGACAATATTAATAGTGGGTGTAGTATTAGGAATGTCTTATACCAGATTCCTGGATCGTATTGCCTCCGTTATATCCATGAAAGATATTTATTTCTATATCAGTGGTACCGGCGGTCTTGCGGGAACGCAGGTACTTGAAAATATAGCTGAAAGGTTTTCTATCCTTGTCACATTTCATGAACCTGATTTGTTGATAATTCCGATTTCCTTTTTAGTATTTGAACTATTAAGAGTCTGTTTTGATTCTAAAATGACACTAACTTAAGAGATAAATTTTTTACTCTTCCAGAAAATGCGAAAGGTAGAAACGGGAATTATCATAAGTTATACAGCTAAGTTGAATGAGGAATAAGAGAAGAAAATGATGAAGGGCGGACTTTGGCGGTGCCAGGGTTCGTCTTTTATGATACAATACCTAAGGAGAAGCAGTCAAGATAAATGTACGTCAGAGATTTTTCACACAGTGTGTAGAAAATCTTGTATATGTGTTATGAGCAAAGGAACAGTAGAAGGAGAAGAAATCAAATGACCGTAGCAGAAGCAATACGTGAGTATGTCAATGAAACCGAAGGACTGGAGCTTTATGAGCAGGAGCCGGAAAAGGGTCTGGGGATCCTGGTAAAGGGTGACAATTCCTATATGGAAGCCATCATGGACCTGACCAGATATTTCGACGATCACGATGTGGATGATATGAATATGGAACTGGAGGGCATGTACGTGGAATGCCAGGGGGATGATGTTATTGTAATTTTCCCCAATATTGAAGCTTGACGTATTGAACCCGGATAGTTACAGACTGAAATAGAAAACGGAGAGTTAAACAGTGAAAAAACATATTTTGTGCATCGGAGATTCCAATACCCATGGGCTCTGTACCGATCCGTCGGAGAGTGCCGACCACAGCAGCAGATATAATGAAGAGGAACGCTGGACTTGTCTGTTACAGAAAGCATTGGGAGCGGAGTATCTGGTCATTGAGGAAGGCTTAAGCGGCAGAACCTGTGTGTATGATGATCCGGACATGGATTCGGTGAACTTAATGCCGGTATTTCATGCGCTTCTGAATACCCATGAACCGATAGATTTATTGATCCTGATGTTGGGAACGAATGATGCCAAGAGCAAATTCGGTACGGATGCGAAGAAGATCGCACTGGGAATGCAGATCCTGGTGGAGGACGCCAAAACGGTTCCCTGCTGGGGAGCGTCAGAACCGAGGATTCTGGTAGTTGCTCCGGTGCCGATCGAAGAGGGCGTTACGTATGAGGATTTTAATGCGGAAAGCGTGAAGACAACCAGGGGACTGGCAAGAGAATACGCGTTTTTAGCAGTACGGGAAGGCGTGGGATTCCTGGATGCCGGAGGCTGTGAACTGACAAGCGTGGATCATGTACACCTGACGAAAAAAGGACACAGGCAGCTTGCAGAGCGGATGGAAGCGGCAGTGAGAGAAATCATGAATGCGGAAACAAATAAGGTGGCAGAATCATACGAGCATGTGGAACAAAGTCAATGCATCGAAGAAAAACAGAGGGCAGAACAGGATGGAAAAGCCAATTTAGATACAACGACTGAGAATATTTTACTTGCTAGAGAGGAAGACCTTCCCAGGATCCTGGAAATCTATGACATTGCCAAGGCCTACATGCGGGCAAGCGGCAATCCGAACCAGTGGAACGGAGCCTATCCGGATCCGGAGACACTGCGGACAGACATTGAGAAACAGAGGTTGTACGTGTATAAAAAGGACGGACGCATCCACGGGGTATTCATGCTCCTGCTGGAAGAGGAACCGACCTATTCCTACATCGAGAACGGCAGCTGGCGGGAGGAGACCCCTTACGGTACGATCCATCGTCTGGCAGGAGACGGGGAGGTGAAAGGCCTTTTTGCAAAATGTGTTGTCTTCTGCGAGAAGAAAGTACCTTACCTGCGGGCAGACACTCATTTCGATAATCACACCATGCAACACTTGTTGGAGAAGAACGGATTTGAACGCAGAGGCATTATTTACCTGAAAAACGGAGATCCTCGCATCGCCTATCAGAAATAATGCACAATACCTTACCGGATTCCTATGAGCAATATTCACGAAAATAATCAGAAACGCCGAAAGATACTGACATTTCGGCGTTTTATTTGGTAGAATAAGGCTATACTATTGGTAGTAAACGGAAATTGTGTTTTCAATTTTCTGCAATGGGCAGAGGAAAGGAAGGTTAAGGTGTTTCAGAAGGGCGAACGTGTAGTATGTGGCAGTAAGGGAGTCTGTGTGGTGGAAGAGATCACGACATTGGATATTGCAGGAGTGGACAAGAAGAGAGAGTATTATATTTTAAAACCTCTGTATCTGTCTTCCAGTACGGTATATATTCCGGTGGATACAGCGGAAGGTTCCATGCGGAAAGTGCTTGCGCATGAGGAAGCGGAAAGCCTGATCCACAGGATTCCGGAGATCCCGCTGATTACTATTGCCAATGATAAGCTGTTAGAGCAGGAATACAAGAATTGCTTAAAGACCAGCAGCTGTCAGGATCTGATCCGCATCATCAAGACAATTTACTTAAGGAAACGTGCCAGAGAGGAAGCCGGACGCAAGGAGACTGCGGTAGATGCCAGGTATTTCAGAATTGCTGAGGATCATCTCTACGGAGAACTGGCAGTAGCTTTAGATATGTCCAGAGAAAATGTGGAAAGCTATATAAATACCTCTTTACAATCCGTGTGAAAAGGTCTATGATAACAACATAAGTCCTAAAGCAACAGATTTTTAAGATCAGAAAACGTTGAAGAGAAGAGTAGGACGCATAGAAAGGCACCAGAGAGAACCGCCTTGTTATTAGGAACAAGCGCTGTGAGCGGTTTTGCCGGATGCGGACGAAGACCATCTCCGAGTGGCTTTAATACAGCCCGGCAGCTCCCGTTACGAGCAAATGAGTGGCAGTTATCTTTAGATAATTGCAATCAGGGTGGAACCGCGTGTGATACGTCCCTTGCAGATCGTTGCAAGGGACTTTTTTGTGACTATTCAGAGTCATGTAAATATCGACTAAAGTGCGTTGAATGCTTGCATTCGTAAGAACTTTTGGCGATATTTATAGGACGAAGTAATCTCAATGAGCAAAAGGAAAGCATCGCAGATGCGATTTTGCGAATGGAGGTGCTGAATAGTTTAGAAAACAATAAAAAGGAGAACAAAAATGGTTAATTTTAAGGAAGACGAAAAACTTTCAACGCTCAATCATTCCTGCGCCCATGTCATGGCACAGGCAGTAAAGCATCTGTACCCTCACGCAAAATTCTGGGTAGGACCTGTGGTAAAGGAAGGATTCTATTATGATATCGATCTCGGCAACGATGTAGTCAATGACGAAGTGATCGCTGCCATCGAAAAAGAGATGAAGAAGATCTGCAAGGAAGGCAAGAAGATTTACAGAAGAGAAGTTTCCAAGGCAGAAGCTATGGAAATGTTCAAGGACGATATGTACAAGCTGGACCTGATCAGCAATCTGGAAGACGGCAACATCACTGTATACGATCAGGGTGATTTCACCGATCTGTGCCGTGGACCTCACGTAGACAACACCAAGCTGTGCAAGAACTTCAAGCTGGTAAAACATTCCGGTGTATACTGGAAGGGTGATGCCAGCAACCACGTAATGCAGCGTATCTACGGTGTCTGCTTCCCTACCGCAGAAGAACTGGAAGCACATCTGAAGGAGCTGGAAGAGGCCAAAGAGCGTGACCACAGAAAGATCGGTAAGGAAATGGAACTGTTCATGTCAGATGATCTGGTAGGCCGCGGACTGCCTATGTTTCTTCCCAAGGGTTACACCGTATGGCAGGAGCTGGAGAATTATATTAAGGACAAAGAGAGAAGACTGGGCTATCTGCACGTTATGACTCCCTGTGTCGGTACTGTAAATCTGTACAAGACCTCCGGTCACTGGGATCACTACAAGGAGAACATGTTCCCTCCCATGGAAGTGGAAGGCGAGTCCTTCGTACTGCGTCCCATGAACTGCCCTCACCACATGATGATCTACGCTAATACACAGCACTCCTACAAGGATCTGCCCATCCGTATCGGTGAGATCGCTCATGACTTCCGTTTTGAAGCCAGTGGAACCCTGAAGGGTATCGAGAGAGGCAGACATTTCTGCCAGAACGACGCCCATCTGTTCGTAACACCGGAGCAGATCGAGTCCGAGTTCTCCAAGGTAGTAGACCTGATCTTCAATACCTACAAGGATTTCGGTATTACCGATTACAGATGTGTCCTGTCCCTGAGAGATCCGGAGGACAAGGTAAAATATCATGATGATGATGAGATGTGGAACAATGCAGAGGACGCTCTGCGCAAGGTTCTGAACGACCTGGGCATTGAGTACACCGAGGAGATCGGTGAGGCTGCATTCTACGGACCGAAGCTGGATGTTAATGTAAAGCCTGCTGTAGGTAACGAGTATACCCTGTCTACCTGCCAGCTGGACTTCTGCCTGCCCGCTAAGTTTAATCTGACTTATGTGGACAAGGATGGACAGAAGAAGACTCCCGTGGTCCTGCACAGAGCAATCTTAGGATCTCTGGACAGATTCATGGCTTATATCCTGGAGGAGACCAAGGGTAACCTGCCTCTGTGGCTGGCGCCCGTACAGGCAATGATCCTGCCGGTTAAGAACGACGATGAAGAGCTGAACGCTTATGCTCATGATCTGTACGGTTATCTGCTGGACAATAACATCAGAGCAGATATCGATGAGAGAGCAGAGAAGCTGGGCTATCGTGTAAGAGAAGCACAGGTAAAGAAGATCCCTTACCTGATCATCTTAGGAAAACAGGAAGCACAGGATGGCACCGTAAGCTATCGTCTGCACGGACAGCAGAATACCACCACCGTATCCAAGGACGAGTTCCTGGCTATGTTAAAGGATGAGATCGCAACCAAGAAGCTGAGCAAGTAAGCTGATTACCGGATAAAATCAAGTAGGAAAATATGAAAATCGCCGTTTCCTTATAAAAAAAAGGGAGACGGCGATTTTTTGAATGGTATGACAAGAAACAGTATTTCGATATTAGTTTTTACGAGCAACGAGATGGGCACGCATTTTCGCCTGTGCTTCGAAGGAAACCACTTCAAAACCGGCAGTCTCCGCAAATTTTCGAAACTCTGCGCCGGAATACAGCCGGACGTCGCCATGACCGCACAGATGGGCTAACGGCATCTCGATATGGTTGCACAGCCACAGAAGCACATTGGATTTCGTGGTGTAGTCCCGCAGGATCAGCCGGCCGTTCTTTTTCAGAACCTTGTAGGCGCTGTTGAAAAAGTCCTGAGGATTCGGATAGTGATGAAAGCTGTTGGAAGAGATGACCGCATCGAAGGTGCCCTCCGGAAAGGGAATGTTTTCGCAGTCCCCCACGACGAAAACGGTATTTGACAGTTTTTTGGCCTGAGCCACACGGATCATTTCCGGGGTCAGATCCAGTCCGGTGTAATGTTTGTCGGGATATTTTTCATGTAACAGTTCGATCACGGGACCGGTGCCGCAGCCACAGTCCAGCACTGTGTCAAAGGGCTCCTTTTCCAGTTCTTCCAGCAAAAACGGATAATCATCCTTACACATTTCATAAATTCCGGAATGGCCGCTGTCATAGACTTTGGCGGCTTCGGTAAATTCTTTGACGGAGAGTGCTTTGTATTCTTCGGATGTCATGGGAAATCCTCCTGTAAAAATATTTTGCAACTATGCCATAAAGCTTTGAAATGGCGATTTTGCGAATGGTGTTCTGAATAGTTACAATTTGTGTAATAGGAATAAAAACAAAGTTAGCCACGACTAACAAATAAAAATATAACACATATGCAGTAAAAAATCCAGTGGAAGGCATAAGTTTTTCAAATCTGCACAGACTATCCATGACGCGTGGCGGAACTGCAGTTGCTCTTTTGCTGCGTGTCCCCTTTTAAAACTTTTAAAAATAAAACAGAGACGAGGAGCCGCAGAAAGCGGCAGAAGGCGAGGGAGACATGGCAGATTTGAAATGTGTTGTGGAAAATTGTACCTATAATAAGGATTGTCTGTGCAGTAAGGGAGATATCATGGTGGGAGGCAAGCATGCCTGTGACTGCGACGGAACCTGCTGTGAAAGCTTTGCACAGAAGAGAGAGGGAAGGGATTCCTTTACCAGTTCCCTATCTCATCCAAGTCATACGATCAGCATCGACTGTGAGGCGGTAAAGTGCATCTATAACAGTAATTATAAGTGTGTGGCGGATCATGTAGACATCAAGGGCTGCGGAGCCAGCGACTGCAGAGAGACCGCCTGTGCTACTTTTTCGGAGAGATAGGAAACAGAAAGAGGAAACAAAAAGATCAGATCGGGCTTGACAAATAACCGTAATATGCGGATAATAAAGCAGATGATCGGATTCGGCGGGAGACCGCCGGTACATAGATTCTCAGATAAAAAATATTGAGAAAAATATCAGAAACGGGGTTGACATCAGGAAAACTTCGTGGTATTCTATTTAAGCGTGTGAAGAACACGGCACAACAAGCAGAGTATCCACTCTCACCTTACGGCGCAGGCTGGTAAGCGTTCAGATTTTTTCATAGACAGAGAACTTGTTTGGAATTTGTTTGAATGAGGGCAGTCCGTGAAGGGAACAGGTGGATAGTTATGCTATCTGCTTTTTTTATTGTTTAATACATTTTCTTATGGAGGTACACAACCATTAGCGATTTAATGATTAATGAACAGATCAGAGACAAAGAAGTACGACTGATTGGAGAAGACGGAGAACAGCTCGGAATCGTTTCTTCCAGAGATGCCCTGAAGATGGCAGAGGAAGCTGGACTGGACCTGGTGAAGATTGCTCCTACTGCAAAGCCTCCTGTTTGTAAGATCGTGGATTACGGTAAGTACAAATACGAGCAGGTGAGAAAAGAGAAGGAAGCAAAGAAGAAGCAGAAGGTCATCGATATCAAGGAGATCAGACTTTCCCCCAATATCGATACCAACGATCTGAACACCAAAATTGCAGCAGCCAGAAAGTTCCTGACCAAGGGCGACAGAGTGAAGATCACCCTGAGATTCCGCGGCAGAGAGATGGCACACATGAACAACAGTAAGCATATCTTAGATGATATCGCACAGAGCCTGTCCGATATTGCGGTAGTGGAAAAAGCTCCCAAGGTAGAAGGCAGAAGCATGACAATGTTTTTAACTGAGAAGCGTTAATTCGTACAGTTAAAAAGTGTCGGATTCCGACACGATAGATTAAGTAAAGTTTAGGAGGAACTCGTTATGCCCAAAATGAAGACAAGCAGAGCAGCAGCTAAGCGCTTTAAAGCAACAGGAACCGGTAAGTTAAAGAGATCTAAAGCTTACAAGAGCCATATCTTAACCAAGAAGTCTACCAAGAGAAAACGTAATCTGAGAAAGCCTGCAATTACGGATGCAACTAATGTTAAGAATATGAAGAAGATTTTACCTTATTTATAATTCAGGCGAGGAGGAAATAAGACATGGCAAGAATTAAAGGTGGCTTAAATGCCAAGAAGAAGCACAATAGAGTATTAAAGCTTGCAAAGGGCTACAGAGGCGCAAGAAGCAAGCAGTACAGAGTAGCAAAGCAGTCTGTTATGAGAGCTCTGACCAGCTCTTATGCAGGTAGAAAAGAGAGAAAGCGTCAGTTCAGACAGCTGTGGATCGCTCGTATCAATGCAGCAGCCAGAATGAACGGTTTATCTTACAGCAAATTCATGTACGGTCTGAAGCTTGCAGGCGTTGATATGAACAGAAAGATGCTGGCAGACCTGGCAGTTAACGATGCAGAAGGTTTCAAGACCCTTGCAGAGCTGGCTAAGTCCAAGATCGCATAAATAATAGCAACTGTTAAGGCTGGACACATTATCTTCGGATGGTGCGGACGGCCTTTCTTATTTTGTAACTCTCACGGAGTATTCGTCGAACGTTTGCATTCGTGTGGATATTATGTGATAGTTATAGGGTGACAGAATAGTTACTGATTAGAAATAGGAGACGATTATGATAAATCCCGGAATGATGATGAAACTGATGAATGCTAAGAATACCTTCGAGAGCAATCATCCCAAATTTGCAGCCTTTGTAAGCAGATTTTTTATGGGTGGAGCGATCACGGAAGGAACCATTATCGAGATCACGATCACAAGACCCGGCGAAGAGCCTGTGTCCACGAATCTGAAGGTACAGAAATCCGATCTGGATCTGGTAGAGGAGCTTAAGAATCTGAGATGAAGATAATATTTTTTGACATAGACGGAACCTTAATATGCGGAGGGAGCGAACTGATGTCGGAGAGCACGAAGGAAGCCATCCGCATCGCCAGAGCCAACGGTCATATCTGCATGATCAACACCGGACGTACGAAACGGCTGGTAGGGGAAAATCTTACCGGACAGGTGGAATTCGACGGATTGTTATTAGGCTGCGGAACGGAGATTGAATATCATGGAAAACGGCTGATGCACAAGACCTTTTCCATGGAGGAGTCTAAGGCAATTCTGGCAGCTATGAAAAAATATCATGTGGATGCGGTCCTGGAAGGCAGCAGGGAAGACTATGCTCCCAGAGGAGAAGAAGTATTTACCGAGACTTTCCGTCATATGGCACGTGAGATTGAGAATAGAAAATACGATCGCTATGCCAATGCACCGGGCAACTACGATAAATTATATGCCTATGCAGAGACTCCGGCGGGAATGGACGGAATGAAGCGTGACCTGTCGGAAGTGTTGGATTTTATTGACAGAGAACAAGGGTTTTACGAGATTGTCCCCAAAGGATATTCCAAGGCAACAGCAATCCGTTACATTACGGACTATTTGAAGATCCCCATGGAAGACACTGTGGCCATCGGAGACAGCAATAACGACCTGCCGATGTTAAAGTATGCCCACACCAGCATTGCCATGGGGAATTCCAGTAAACAGGTGTTGGAAACAGCAGATTATATCACCACGGATGTGGATAAAGACGGCATCTGGAACGCTCTGAAGTGGCTGGGAGTCCTGGATAAGTGAAAGCAACAACACTGTTGTGAAAATATGTAATTTGAAAAAGCGTGAAAGCCAATAAGATACCGACTTTCACGCTTTTTAAGCAAATGAACGAAGCAGATAACGGGAATCGAACCCGCCTTTCCAGCTTGGGAAGCTAGCGTTCTACCGATGAACCATATCTGCAAAGAACTTAGAATATTATAACCTATGTTCTTCTTTTTTTCTAGTCCTAATTTTAAAATTATACTTTTGAAGCAATAGTATTAAGATTGACCGAATTGTATGATTGAATTAGATGTTTTATCAATACTTTTAGTATTTTTTGAATTACTGGTATTTCTTTCATTCAGCATGCTGTTGTAGTATACGATTGCATCGTTAATATACTGATTAAGACTGATCCCCTGTTTCTTTGCAAGGTCAGAAGCTTGTTCGTGAACAAAAGGAGAGAAACGTAGAGAAATTTTCCCGCTGTATTGCGGTGAATCTGTTCTTACATGCATATCGGGAATAGGAATGCCACATTGCCTGGCAGTTTCCAACCATTCAAATTCGTTTCCTTCTAATTCATTGACAGCTTCGGCGGTTGTTTCACCTTGACCAACACAACCTTTAAAAATTTTACTTTTAGCTACCCAGAATAAGTGATCTTCAACTTTCATTTGATAGACTTCAAATTCGTATTTCATACCTATTCTCCTTTAATCTGATCGAAAAGATTTTTGAGTTCTTTCACATATGCTTCGCCGATACAGTTTCCATGCATAGGAATCGGGATTACGGTACCGGATGACTTGTGAACAACTTTTTGGCTGTGATTAACGCCGCTTACAATTTCACATCCAAAATAAGAAGCAAGAACCCTGACATCATCAAATGTAATATCGTTTGGAATGGGCTTTCTGTAGAATTTTTTTAATCTTTTTCTATTGTACTCATAAAACCTATTTTTATACTTAAATAGTATCACATGCGATACCGAAAGCCAAACTGTTAATAATGTAAGCTTATAGAAGCAAAATGTGTTATACAGATTTAAACTATGTAGATTCCCAAGTAATATCTACATATAAACTGATAGTATCTGAAGTAAATATGTGTATATCGGAGGATGCAGGCAACGGTTCACCGTTTTCCAAATGCGATATTATAGTAAGTTTGACAGCATCACGTGCCATTTCGTAGGCATTCCACAGGCTCGTTCTTTGTGTCAGACATTCTGGAAAATCAGGAAACGAAACCTAAAAGCCTCCTTCGTCGGCCTTATGAAAAAGTGCCGAATAAATAAGTTTGTTCATAATAAACGCTCCTTGTATAAATATAAAATAATAGTGTCTTGAGGTAACATAATAAATATAAAAGATATACAGAATATTTCAGAATAGCATCAGCCGCCGAGTGCTCTATGGGATATTCAATAAGGTGAACCTAGACACTGGCGATACGGGCGTACCGCACTCCTCCCGGAACTGATGCTGAAGTTATTATACAACGATGCATGGAAAGACACAATGGGAAGTGTTCTTTCTGTGCACTTTTTTATGAGTTGACAATCATCCGATTTCGGATTATAATACAGGATTATCCGATATCGGATAAAATGTATTTGAAAGGAGACTGGAAGCGTATGGAAGAGCAGAGAAGAAAAGCCATGAAACAAATGGCTCTATATAATCAGTTATTGAAGGAATCGGATGATATTTACCGTGTGTATGCTAAGAACTGTAACCTGTCGGAAACTGCGTTCTGGATTCTCTATTGCATCAGGGAGAGGGAAGGAGAGACTTTCACACAGAGAGAAATCTGCAACTATTGGTTTTACACGCCGCAGACGGTGAATTCCGCTTTGAAACATATGGAAGAGGATGGCTTGCTCACACTTCGTGCAGAAGAACGCAACCGCAAGAATAAGAAGATATACCTGACGGAAAAGGGAGAAAAGCTGGTGAAACAAATCGTAGATCCCCTGATGGATGCTGAAGTACGGGCAACGGAAAGCTTAGGAGAGCAGGAAATGGAAAAGTTCCTGCAGATCATGAAAAGGCAGACAGAATTATTCCGGGAGGAAATTGCAAATATCAAGAAAGAAAGAGAGTAGTGTGAAAAATATGCTTCACTCAGAAATGAGGAGTTTTATGAAAATACAATTATCAGATCATTTTGACTATAAACGATTGCTGCGTTTCGTGGCACCATCCATTTTAATGTTGTTATGTACTTCAATATACAGTATTGTAGACGGCTTTTTCGTGTCTAACTTTGTGGGGAAAACACCTTTTGCAGCGCTGAATCTGGTGATGCCGGTGCTGATGGGCGTAGGAACGATCGGTTTCATGGCGGGGACCGGTGGAAGCGCCGTGGTATCCATGACGCTGGGAGAAGGGAAAAAGGAACTGGCGAATGAATATTTTTCTCTGATCGTATACGTGACACTGGCTGCGTCTGTTGTCCTGGGACTGATCGGATATGCATTTGCACCGCAGATCGCATTGACACTGGGAGCAAGCGGTGATCTGGAGGCGGATTGTGTGTTATATTCCCGTATCTTGTTTTTGTCCACGCCGGCATTTGTCGTGCAGTATTTGTTCCAAAGCTTTTTCATCGCAGCGGAGAAACCGACACTCAGCCTGAAGATCAATGTCCTGGCGGGACTGACAAATGCGGTGCTGGATTATGCGTTGATCGTGGTATTCCCTCTGGGACTGGCAGGAGCAGCGCTGGCAACGGCGGCAGGACAAGTCATCGGCGGAGCGATTCCGATCATTTATTTTGCCGGAAAAAACAGCAGTCTGTTACGACTTGGAAAGACAAAGTGGCACGGAAAAGTCATCTGGCAGACCTGCATGAACGGTTCTTCCGAACTGGTGACGAATCTGTCTACATCCATTGTCGGTGTGCTCTATAACTTTCAGCTGATGGAAGCGGCCGGAGAAAACGGCGTGGCGGCATATGGTATCATTATGTATGTGGATATTATCTTCATGACCTTGTATCTCGGTTATTCCCTGGGATCTGCACCTATCGTAAGCTTCCACTACGGTGCGGGCAATCATGCGGAATTGAAGAATCTGTGCCGGAAAAGTCTGGTCATCATATCGACCTGCGGTGTGATATTACTTACGGCTTCCCAGATTCTGGCAGGGCCGTTGGTGAAGATTTTTGCAAGCTATGACCAGAAATTGCTAGAGATGACGACTTGGGGATTTCGGATCTATGCTATCGCATTCCTGGTGAGAGGCATGAATGTCTGGGGATCTTCTTTCTTCACGGCACTGAATAACGGAGCAGTGTCTGCGGCAATCTCTTTCCTGCGGACCTTTGTGTTCCAGATCATTATCGTGTTGATCCTGCCGCGAATGATCGGCATTACCGGCGTATGGTTGTCCATCGTGATTGCGGAATTTTTAGCGCTGTTCGTGACCATCGGATTTTTGATTGTGAAGAGGAAAAAATATCATTATGCATAATCCGTGTGCCTTTTTCTATTCTTGACAGAAAAATAGCAAATACTTATACTGGGATTGTGCGGATCGTTACGAGCTTTGAGATTGTATAGGACGATCTGCAGGCAAAATGGATCCAAACAAAGAACAGAAATGAGGAAATGAAAATGGCTGTTTTATCGAATTTAGAACCGAAGAAAGTGTTTTACTATTTTGAAGAGATCACGAAGATCCCTCACGGATCCGGAAACGTGGATCAGATCAGTGATTTTCTGGTAGATTTCGCGAAAGCACATAAGCTTTTCTATATACAGGATGCCATGAAAAATGTCATTATGGTCAAGGAGGCGACACCCGGATATGAGAATGAGCCGGTAGTGATCCTGCAGGGACACATGGATATGGTAGCGGTGCAGACACCGGAATGCACCATGGATATGAAGACGGAAGGATTGAAGATCGGCATTGACGGAGACAATATCTACGCAGAGGGTACCAGCCTCGGAGGAGATGACGGCATCGCTGTAGCATACGCACTGGCTCTGTTGGATTCCGAAGAGATAGGGCATCCCCGTCTGGAAGTGATCATCACGGTGGATGAGGAAGTCGGGATGGACGGAGCCAGAGAGATCGACCTGTCCATGTTACAGGGACATCGCATGATCAATCTGGATTCCGAGGACGAAGGCATTTTCCTGACCAGCTGTGCCGGCGGTGCGAGAGTGAACTGCCGTTTCCCGATGAAAAAACAGGAGCTTACGGGCGTGCGTTATGAGTTGGAAGTCTCCGGTCTCTTAGGCGGCCATTCCGGCGGTGAGATCCATAAGGAAAGAGGTAATTCCAATTGTATCCTGGGAAGACTTTTGTGGAAGCTGTCTGGGAAAATGCCCGTAGGACTGGTATCTGCGGACGGAGGACTGGCAGACAATGCCATCCCCAGACAGACGAAAGCAGTAGTCGTAGTAGAGGAAAAAGATGCGGAAAGCTTAGAACAGCAGGTAGCAGCTTTGGCAGCAGAACTGGGTGACGAGCTTGCTACCAAGGACCCGGACGTAAAGGTAACTGCGAAAAGGTTAGCAGACACGGCAGAGACAATCACCTGTGCTACGCCGGAAGAGACAAAACGTGTGGCAGCCTTTTTACAGGCGACTCCCAACGGAGTACAGGCCATGAGCGCAGATATGCCTGGACTGGTACAGACTTCCCTGAATCTGGGTATCCTGAAAGCGGATGCGGAAGTTTTACGGGCTGAGTATTCTGTCAGAAGCAGCGTGGAAAGCGAGAAGGACAACCTGATCGCAAAACTGGCAGCTTTAGTGGAACTGACCGGCGGCAGCTACGTGGTGACCGGAGATTATCCCGGCTGGAAGTACCGTGTGCATTCTCCGCTGCGGGAAAAAATGGTGAAGCTGTATGCGGAAATGTACGGCACTGAGCCCAAGGTGGAGGCTATCCATGCAGGCCTGGAATGCGGACTGTTAGGCAGCAAGATCGCAGACCTTGACTGTGTATCCATGGGACCGGATATGAAGGACATTCATACGACAGAAGAGACCTTAAGCATATCTTCCACGAAGAGAGTGTGGGAATATCTTGTGAAGGTGTTGGAGACCAAAGACTGATGAATGAACTGAAAAGGCAATGATTACAAAACGGCTACCGAGGCAGGTTACTCTAGGGTCACAAGGGAATGAGGGTGACGGGAGAAAAATGGCGACAATGCATCGGAACAGAGTAGCAGAAAGGATGTAGCGCCTTTATTAAGAAAGGCGATATAAATGAGAGTAAAGCATGAGTGAGAAAATATTATTTCAGTGTGATTACAACGAGGGAGCGCATCCGAAGGTGCTGGAGCGCCTGGTGCAGACCAATATGGAGCAGACACCGGGTTACAGCGAGGACAAATACTGTGAAGAGGCGCGCAAGAAGATCCGTAAGGCCTGCGGGGATGACAGCCTGGCAGTTCATTTCCTGGTAGGTGGGACACAGACCAATGTCACCGTGATCAATGCGGCACTTCGCAGGCACCAGGGCGTGCTCTGCGCTGTCACGGGACATATCAATGTCCATGAGACCGGTGCAGTGGAAGCCTGCGGACATAAGGTACTGGGATTAGAGAGCCCCGACGGCAAGATCACGGCAGTGCAGGTAGCAGAGGCTTACGAAGCCCATATTCACAACGACAGCTTTGAGCACATGGTACAGCCGAAAATGGTATATATTTCCAATCCCACAGAGGTGGGAACTATTTATAGTAAAGCAGAACTGACCGCTCTGTCCGAGACCTGTCACAAATACGGACTGTATCTGTTCTTAGATGGCGCCAGACTGGGCTACGGACTGGCAGCGCCGGACAACGATCTGACATTGCCGGATATCGCGGCGCTTTGTGATGTGTTTTATATTGGTGGAACCAAGGTCGGCGCATTGTTCGGAGAAGCAGTAGTGATCAAAAACCCGGAGCTTGCACAGGATTTCCGGTATCTTATCAAGCAGAACGGCGGCATGCTTGCCAAGGGAAGACTGTTGGGTCTGCAGTTTGACGCTCTTTTCACTGATGGTCTCTATCAGGAGATCTCCGCCCATGCCATTGCCCTGGCTGAGAAGCTGCGGGAAGCATTTACGGCAAAGGGTTACACATATCTGGCACCCAACCGGACGAACCAGATCTTCGTCATTGTACCGGATGCGCACCTGGCGAAGATTTCAGAGCAGTTCGAGTACAGCTATGACCAGCGGATCGATGCCACACACAGTTGCGTGCGATTCTGTACCAGCTGGGCCACGAAGGAAGAGAATGTAGATGCACTGATCCGGTGCGTGGAAAAATTATAATATGCTTGGAAGATTCCGCAGGCAGGGAAAGGCTTGCGGAATTTTTTGTAATTGCTATTGCTAAAAATTTTGTGGTTGGTTACGTGTTTAACCTTTGTGAAAACTCTATTTCTATTGTAATATTGGGTAGGGTGCTATGTGCCAGTGGCACATGTCTAGCACGGACCGAAGCGGAGCGGAGACGTGATAGTGCGTAGCACGAAGCAATCCGTAGGTATCAAAGGCGGGGGTTTTTGACCCCGACATCATTGAATCATAATATTAAAAATCCGTAATCAACCTGGTGTAGAACAGAGGAAAACATATGAATAAAGAAATGACTGTAAATGGGAAAAGCTATACAATAATTAAATTGCTGGGAAAAGGGAAAGGTGGATATTCTTACTTGGCAGAGTCCGGAAATCACAGGTATGTTTTGAAACAGATACATCATGAACCTTGTGATTATTATCAGTTTGGAAACAAGCTTGAGGCAGAAATCAGAGATTACAAGAAATTGAAAGAAATCGGAATAAGAATGCCTGTCATGCTTGAAACAGATGTGAAAAACGAACGCATTTTGAAGGAGTTTATTGACGGCGACACGATTTATCAGTTGGTTTTAGAAGACAAGATGAAAACGGACTATATTGAGCAATTGCATAGAATGTGTGCACTGTTATATGCTGCCAATACAAATATTGATTATTTTCCAACGAATTTTGTTGTAAATAATGAAGAAATATATTATGTGGATTTCGAGTGTAACGATTACATGGAAGAATGGAATTTTGAAAACTGGGGTGTAAAATACTGGTCAA
>ENA-ORNF01000273-ORNF01000273.1-human-gut-metagenome-genome-assembly--contig:-NODE-273-length-52989-cov-5.520913_pt1 | contig 52989 bp, 46 predicted proteins | sample MGYA00242110_ERZ509012 | MGnify/ENA primary metagenome ERZ509012 (study PRJEB26280, sample SAMEA2338714) | human gut metagenome | biome: human gut; feature: human-associated habitat; material: faeces... | reverse complement strand
AACAAGACTGAGCATTTTGGGTTTTAGATAATATGGGGTTGGATGCGTTGAATACAGATACCATTAAGGGGTATCGGATTGTATTTGAACAATTGCATCAAGGACATCCGTGGAATTTACTTGAAAATGATGAATTTTTAATGAAACTGCGGGCCGTTGCCAAGAATAATAAAGGGGAACTGTCTCCGACTATCGCAGGTTTGTTATTTTTTGGGGAAGCCTACCGGATAACAGAAGTATTTCCAAATTATTTTTTAGACTATCGCGAAGAAGGTGAGGATAAATCTGTTAGATGGTTGTTCCGGACACATTCTGATGAAGGAGATTGGAGCGGTAATCTTTATGATTTTTACTATAAAGTAATTAATCGGATCGATGATGATATTGCAGTACCTTTTGTAAACCGCAAGGATGGATACCGGGTGGATCGTGTGGATGTGCATGCGGCATTAGGAGAGGCTGTGGCAAATGCTTTGGCACATTCCAATTATTACGAAAGACGAGGTGTGGTTGTCGTTAAGAAGGGAAAAGAGATAACGATTTCAAATCCGGGAACCATACGAATCACAAAAGAGGAATTTTATGCGGGAGGAAATAGCGATCCTAGAAACCCGAATATTTTGAAGATGTTTGGGTTTGTCAATGTTGGTGAGCGTGCCGGCAGTGGAGTTGATAAGATTATGACTGCATGGAAAGAGCAGAACTGGAAAAAACCTGAATTTGATTTTTCGGTTCGCGCAGACCGTGTCACTTTAAAGTTAGAAGTTGGACAGGTTGTATATATTCCGGGCGCAGCAGATTTGCGCGTGGAAGAACAAACGTTAGAACAAAAAACGTCATTGTTGAGTGAAAAAGAAGAAGCCATTCTTGGTGTTCTTCCTGGAAATAACTGTGGTGGTTGTGGTTATGCCGGATGTTCCGGACTTGCTGCAGCGATCGCAAAAGGTGAAGCACCAGTCAACCAGTGTCCGGTCGGCGGAGCTCCAGTTGCAGCTAAGATCGGTGCAATCATGGGTGTAGATGCAGGTGCAGGTGAGAAAAAAGTTGCTTTCGTAAAATGTGCAGGAACCTGTGACAAGACACAGAAAGATTACGAGTATACTGGTAATGAGGATTGTGCATCTATGATGTTCGTTCCAAACGGTGGACCAAAGGCATGTAACTATGGATGTTTAGGTTTTGGCTCCTGCGTAAAGGCATGTCCGTTTGATGCAATCCATATCGTAGATGGTATAGCGCTGGTTGATAAAGAAGTATGTAAGGCATGTGGTAAATGTGTGGCTGCCTGCCCGAAACACTTAATCGAGCTGGTTCCTTACTCAGCAAAACATATTGTTCAGTGTAGTTCTAAGGATGTCGGCAAGAATGTAATGAAGGCATGTTCCGTTGGATGTATCGGATGTCATCTCTGTGAGAAGAACTGTCCGAAGGATGCAGTCCATGTCATTGACAATGTCGCTTACATTGACCAGGAGAAGTGTGTTGGATGTGGTATCTGTGCACAGAAATGTCCGAAGAAGATTATTCTCTAAGAAAATTTATAACGACACAAAAAAGGATTCCGTCATGGAATCCTTTTTTGCTGTATGTAAATTCATTTGATTTCCTGAAATGGAATGTCTGTTCCGATGCCGGAGCTTTTATGCAGTGCGTAATCATCGGTAATAAAGATGGCTTCCGTGTCCGGGAGACTCTCAATTAATGCCATGCCATCGGAAAGCCCAAGCGCAAAGCAGGTGGTCGAGAGGGCATCGCCGTCAACAGAGTTTTTTGTGATAATTGTGACCCCCAATAGACCGTTCTGATACGGATAACCGGTGGAGGTATCTAAAATGTGGTGGTAAAGGACACCATCCACGGTAAAGCAACGCTCATAGACGCCGGAGGATACCACGGTTTCATCACGTACCTCCACTGCGGCGATGGAAGCGCCGGTTTCATCGAAGGGCTTCTGGATGCCAATCTTATAGGCACTTCCGTCCGCCTTCGGGCCTAACACCAGGACATTTCCGCCTAAGTTGATATAGCCGCTTATGACATCGTTCTCGTTGAGATATGCCTTCATCTGGTCTGCAATATAACCTTTTGCAATTGCGCCGAGGTCAAGCCGTGCATCCGGGTTAGTGAGTGTGACGTCATTTCCATCAATCTCGATACAGTGGTAATCCACTGTTGCAAGCGCCGCCTTGATGGCTTCCTCTGACGGAATCATCGAAGGAGTGGCTTCCTCAAGCAGTGCCTTGGTGGAGAAGTCCCACAAATCCGATAACTGCCCGATGGTCAGGTCAAATTTGCCACCACTTAATTCACAGTAGGAAAGCCCGGTTTTCAGCAAATCAGCCGTTTCCTCATGAACCGTCACCGGAGTGCCGCCGGAAGCATTTATCCGGGAAATATCACTGTCCGGGATGGTATTGGAAAAATAGTTTTCATACGTTTGTGCCAAGTCAAAGCAGTCCTCTAAGAGCTGTTCTTTGGAGCCGTCGTAGAGGGTAATGGAAATCACGGTATTAAAATAGAAGCCGGATTTCGTGATGGGGGCGTCTGATACAGAAGTACAGCCGGAAAGAAGTCCGGTAAGAAGTGCACCTGCCGCCACCAGGGAAAAATGTTTCTTTTTCTGTTTTATCATAAATCAATCATTCCTTTGTTATGCTGGGATTCATTATACTAAAAAACAGGGGGAAAAGCAAAATATTTTGCCATTTTACAAAAGATATGATACAGTATAAGGTGTGTTTAAAGTGTAACATAGAAGGAGTATGGGGACGGGAATGGAACAGAAGAACTTTCAGTTTGATAAGAAAAAACGTGTGGTTGTAAAAATCGGTTCCTCCTCTTTGAATTATGAGGAGACCGGGAATCTGAATTTTACCAAATTAGAGCATCTGGTGCGGGAACTCTGTAACTTAAGAAACCGCGGGATGGATGTGTGTCTGGTAAGCTCCGGTGCAATTGCGGTCGGAAGAAAATCATTGGGACTTACAGAGCGTCCGAAGGATATTTCCACCAAACAGGCATGTGCTGCAGTAGGACAGGCAAAGTTGATGATGGTTTACCAGAAGTTGTTTGCAGAGTATAACCAGGTAGCGGGACAGGTATTAATGACGAAGAATACCATGATAAATCCGACCTCCAGAGAAAATGCCGTACATACGTTTGAAGAACTGTTCCGTCTCGGCGTGATTCCAATTGTAAATGAAAACGATACGGTTTCCACATACGAAATGCAGTTTGGCGATAACGATACCCTGTCTGCTATTGTGGCGTCGCTGGTGGGAGCCGACCTTCTGATTTTACTGTCGGATATCGACGGTCTCTTTACAGATGACCCAAGACAGAATCCGGCGGCAGAACTGATTGAGGTTGTAGAGCAGATGGATGCCTCCATTTTTGGAATGGCAAAAAGCTCGACCGGAAGTGATGTCGGAACCGGTGGAATGGCAACAAAACTTACTGCGGCAAGGATTGCAACGTTATCCGGTGCAGATATGATTATTGCAAACGGCGCGGATGTCTGCGTGCTTCATCATATTTTTGACGATACCTTCCGGGGAACAATTTTTAAAGCACAGAAGAAAGAGAGTTTTCATATAGAAGATTTCATCCTTGAGACAATCGGATGATAATCGGAAAGAAAGGCATGGTTATTTAAGTTGAAACAGGAACAGATTGACCGCATTAATGAACTTTATCGCAAATCAAAGGCGGAGGGGCTGACCGCGGAGGAGAAAAAAGAGCAGGAGTTACTGCGCAAACAGTTTGTGGCAGATGTGCGCGGAAACCTTGTGGCACAGTTGAACAATATTGACATGGTAAATGCGGACGGAAGTGTTGAGAATCTGGGAGAAAAATATGGAAAGAACAAAAAGCAGCTTTCCTGATGAATTAAAAGAGACTCCGCAAGAACTCCGAAAAAGACATAAAAGGCTGCGTGAGGAGATGACCGAAGAGGAGGCAGGACGGGCAGGAGAACAGATATGCCGGAAGATTCTGGAATCGGACTGGTATAAAGCCTGTACGGTGCTTTACGGCTATTATCCGCTTAGAAAAGAAGTGGACTGCCTTCCGGTTTTAAGACAGGCATTGCAGGATGGAAAGACAGTAGCACTTCCGAGAACCGAAGAACATTACCAGATGAATTTTTACCGGATTGCTTCATTGGAGGAGGTCACAGAAGGAAAATTTCATGTGATGGAACCGGAGAAAACATGTGAACTTTGCAAAGAAACGCCTGGCGTAGTGTTAACGCCTGGCGTTGTGTTTGATAAGACAGGCGGCAGATACGGTTATGGAAAAGGGTATTACGACCGCTATTTTGCGAGATATCCGGGATTACTTCGGGTTGGGCTTGCCTATGAGCATCAGCTTGAGGAGGCACTGCTGTTGCAGAGCACGGATATCAGAATGAACCGGGTTATCACAGATGGGAGGATATGGGATGGAACTGGAGGAACTTTGTAAGAGGGCAGAAGAAGCAAGTCGTCTGACAGCGACGCTTGGAACACAGGCAAAGAATGAGGCACTGCTTGCAGTGGCAGATGCATTGCTTGCGCATGACGATGAGATTATTGCGGCAAATGAAAAAGATTTGTGCCGCGGAAGAGAAAATCATATGCCGCAGGGACTGTTAGACCGCCTGCTTTTAGACAAGGGCAGAATTGCACAGATGGCGGAGGGGCTGCGCCAGGTCGCTGCGCTAGAGGACCCAATCGGGGAAGTGATTTCAATGAAACAGCGCCCAAACGGTTTACGGATTGGGCAGAAACGGGTTCCGCTTGGGGTTGTAGGAATGATTTATGAGGCGCGCCCAAATGTGACGGTGGATGCCTTCGGACTCTGCTTTAAGACCGGAAATGCCGTAATCCTAAAAGGCGGAAGTGATGCTATTTCTTCCAATATTGCGATTGTATCAGTCATCGGGGAGACGCTTGCGGCATGCGGACTGCCGAAGGAGGCGGTTTCTCTGATTGAAGATACCTCCAGAGAGACGGCGGCAGCCTTTATGAAGATGAATGAATATGTGGATGTTCTGATTCCGAGAGGTGGTGCCGGGTTAATCCGTGCCGTGGTAAATCAGGCAACGATTCCGGTTATCGAAACCGGTACTGGAAACTGCCATATTTTTGTAGATGAGAGCGCTGACCTTGACATGGCGGTTTCGATTATCATGAATGCCAAAACGCAGCGCATTGGTGTGTGCAACGCCTGTGAGTCTCTGGTGCTTCATGAGAACATTGTCGATGCGCTTATGCCAAAGCTCGTTGAAGCGCTGCAGACGAAAGATGTAGAACTTCATGGAGATGCACGAAGCCTGTCTGCAGTGGCAGACCCTGCACTTCCGTTGAAACGGGAGCTGCTTCTTCCGGCAGATGAGACAGACTGGGGAAAAGAGTATCTCGACTATATCATATCCGCGAAGACTGTGTCTGGAATTGACGAGGCAATTGCGCATATCAACCGCTATAATACCGGACATTCAGAGGCGATTATCACGAATAATTATACAAACGCGGAGCGCTTTTTAAACGAAATTGATGCGGCGTGTGTCTATGTGAATGCGTCAACACGTTTTTCAGATGGATTTGAATTCGGCTTTGGAGCAGAAATCGGAATCAGCACACAGAAGCTTCATGCCAGAGGTCCGATGGGACTTTTGGCGCTTACAAGCACAAAATATATTATTTACGGAAACGGACAGGTACGCCCTTAAAGTGCGCCATCCAGTTAGAAATTAGAAATGAGGATTTGTTTTTTCAGATGAATAAAAAAATAAAAGTAGATATTATTGATAAAAAACAGGTACCGGAAACAGAACCGGAAAGACAGTATTATTTTATGGAAATTGCATCCGCTTACATCAAGCAGCTTTCCGAACAGAAGGGAAGCCCGCTGACCTTTCATGTGACGACATTTGGCTGTCAGATGAATGCGAGGGACTCCGAGAAACTGGTCGGAATTCTGGAAAAAATCGGCTATGTGGAGACGGACAGCGAGGATGCGGACTTTGTCATCTACAATACCTGTACGGTGCGCGAGAATGCAAACAATAAAGTATACGGAAGACTTGGTTACCTGAACGGATTCCAGAAGAAAAATCCGTACATGATGATTGGACTTTGTGGATGCATGATGCAGGAGCCATCTGTCATTGAAAAATTAAAAGAGAGCTACCGGTTTGTAGACCTGATTTTTGGAACCCATAATATTTACAAATTTGCCGAGCTGATTGTGACTGCACTGGAATCGGATTCCATGACGATTGATATCTGGAAGGATACCGACCAGATTGTAGAAAATCTTCCGGTGGAACGGAAATATTCGTTTAAGTCCGGTGTCAACATTATGTTCGGCTGTAACAATTTCTGTAGTTACTGCATCGTACCGTATGTGCGCGGCAGGGAGAGAAGCAGAGAGCCGGGTGAAATTATAAGAGAGATTGAGCGTCTGGTGGCAGACGGGGTTGTGGAAGTCATGCTGTTGGGACAGAATGTCAATTCTTACGGCAAGAATTTAGAACAGCCAATGACATTTGCCGAATTGCTTCGTGAAATTGAAAAGATTGAAGGGTTAGAGCGCATCCGCTTCATGACGTCCCATCCGAAGGACCTTTCGGATGATCTGATTGAGGTGATGCGGGATTCCAAGAAAATCTGTAGGCATCTTCATCTTCCGCTTCAGTCGGGAAGCAGCCGTATCTTAAAGCTGATGAACCGTCGTTATGATAAGGAACATTATCTTAAGCTGGTAGAAAAGATTCGCGCGGCAGTGCCGGATATTGCACTTACCACGGATATTATCGTGGGATTCCCGGGAGAGACCGAGGAAGATTTTGAAGAGACGATGGATGTAGTGCGGAAAGTGCGCTATGACAGTGCGTTTACTTTTATCTATTCTAAGAGGACCGGAACTCCGGCGGCTTCCATGGAAGACCAGATTCCGGAGGATGTGGTAAAGAACCGGTTTGACCGCCTGCTCGCAGAAGTGCAGAAGATTTCTGCCGAGAAAGCGGGAGTGCTCACAGGTCAGACACTTCCGGTGTTAATCGAGGAACAAAACGACCATGATGCACATCTCGTGACGGGACGATTAAGTAACAATGCGGTTGTACACCTGCCGGGAAGCGTGGATTTGATTGGTTCCATCCGTAATGTAAAACTTCTGGAATGTAAAGGCTTTTATTATATGGGAGAACTGGTTTCATAAATGAAGACAAAAAGAAAACGGTTTGGGAAAAATGATGCCTGGTTTCTTGGCATTGTTGGTGTTGTGCTTGTCGTGTTCGTGATTTTATATGGTGCTTTCGGGAAGCAGGGTGCAAGCGTGCTTGTGACCGTAGACGGAAGCACGTATGGAACCTATTCTCTGGCGCAGAATCAGCGTGTGGAGATTATCATTGACGGTGTGACAACAAACATTTTGGAGATACAGGACGGAAAAGCGGACATGGTGGAAGCGGACTGCCCTGATAAGCTCTGTGTGCATCAGAAAGCAATTTCCAAAAATAATGAGACGATTATCTGCCTGCCCAATAAGGTTGTGGTTCAGGTGACAAGCGGAGAAGAAAGCGAGTTTGATTCCGTTGCGAAATAAAGTGGCATATATGGGTGTCTTTCTGGCACTTGCATTAATTTGTAGTTATGTAGAATCCCTGATTCCGATATCGTTTGGAATCCCGGGGGTAAAACTTGGACTGACCAATATTGTTGTGGTGTTGATGCTCTATTGTATCGGGGCAAAGGAAGCGCTTGCGGTATCCGTGTGCCGGATTGTGTTAGCCGGATTTCTCTTTGGAAATCTTTTTTCGATTCTCTACAGCCTCGCGGGCGGTCTCTTAAGCTTTCTTATTATGTGGGCAGTCAAACGCACGGGAAAGCTTGGAATTTTGCCGGTGAGTGTCTGCGGGGGCATTTTTCATAACATAGGACAGCTTGCGGTTGCAGCACTTGTAGTGGAGAATTATAACGTATTTTATTATCTGCCGGTGCTTTTGCTTGCGGGAGCTGCAACCGGGCTTGCAATCGGAGTGGTGGCGCAGGAGCTGATTATCCGGATTGGAGACCGGATAAATTTTAACAGATGAAAGTGAGGATGCAAACATGTATTCTTATATCAGAGGAATTTTAACGGACCAGGACGAAGAAACTATCGTTGTGGAAGCGGCAGGGGTCGGTTACAATATTTATACGACGGGACAGACATTTCAGGCATTGCCGCCCATCGGCAGCGAGGTGAAAATCTACACGTATTTACAGGTGCGGGAAGATGCCATGACGCTGTTTGGATTTCTGACAAAAGATGATTTAAAGGTCTTTAAGCTTCTTTTGGGCGTGAACGGAATCGGACCGAAGGGGGCAATCGGGATTCTTTCCGTGATGACGACGGATGATTTGCGGTTTGCCGTGTTAGCAGACGATGCCAAGGCGATTGCCAAGGCGCCGGGAGTTGGAAATAAAACGGCGCAGCGCCTGATTCTGGAACTGAAAGACAAGTTAAGCCTTGAGGAAGCATTTGAGCAGAAGCTTGCCCACACTGCACAGTCTGAGGAAGCACATACTACTTCCGGGATGCAGAATGAGGCGGTACAGGCGCTTGTGGCACTGGGCTATTCCTCTTCCGAGGCGCTTAAGGCAGTCAGTGCAGTGGAACTGACCGAGCAGATGGATACAGAGGCACTGTTAAAGGCAGCCTTAAAGAAGATGGCTTTTTTATAGAAGGACGGAAAGGGGTATCTTTATAGAATGGAAAAACGTGTGATATCGACGCAGGTTGAAGAGGAGGACATTCCGGTTGAAACAAGCCTCCGTCCGCAGACACTCGACGATTACATCGGACAGCAGAAGGCAAAGCAGAACCTGAAAATCTATATTGAGGCGGCAAAACAGCGAAAAGAGTCCCTTGACCATGTTCTGTTTTACGGACCGCCGGGACTTGGAAAAACCACACTCGCCGGAATTATCGCAAATGAGATGGGAACGCACTTAAAAATCACGTCCGGTCCGGCGATTGCAAAGCCGGGAGAAATGGCGGCAATCTTAAGCAATCTTCAGGAGGGCGATGTCCTTTTTGTCGATGAGATTCACAGGTTAAACCGTCAGGTGGAAGAGGTTCTTTATCCTGCGATGGAGGACTATGCAATTGATGTGATGATTGGAAAAGGCGCTACGGCGCGTGCAATCCGCCTGGATTTGCCTAAATTTACACTTGTAGGCGCAACGACCAGGGCAGGACTTCTCTCAGCACCACTTCGTGACCGTTTTGGCGTTGTACATCATATGGAGTTTTACAGCGTGGAAGAGTTGCAGACGATTGTGCTTCATTCGGCAAAAAAACTCGGCGTGGAAGTGGAGCCGGAGGGCGCTTTTGAACTTGCGAGACGTTCAAGAGGAACGCCGCGTCTGGCAAACCGTCTGTTAAAGCGGGTGCGCGACTTTGCAGAAGTAAAGTACGATGGGAAAATTACAAAAGACGTTGCTGCGTTTGCGCTTGACCTTTTGGAAGTAGACACCTATGGACTTGACCAGAATGACAGAAATATTCTGATGACGATTATCGAGAAGTTCGGCGGCGGTCCGGTAGGACTTGAGACGCTTGCCGCATCGATTGGAGAGGATTCCGGTACGATTGAGGATGTCTATGAGCCGTATCTGGTGAAAATCGGATTTGTCAACCGGACACCGAAGGGCAGAGTGGCGACAGAGTTGGCGTATCAGCATTTTGGAGTTGCTTTTCTGCAAAAATAATTTTATAATATCCATATGTTGTATTGGCAGAGAAAAAGGTACATCAGGGAGGAACGGATATGTCGGAGAAAACCAGTGCAGAGGTCATCATTGGCGGCAAGGTATATAAGCTGAGCGGCTATGAGGAGGAAGGATACCTTCAGAAGGTCGCTGCCTACATAAACAATAAAATCAACGAGTATGACGGCATGGAGGGGTTCCGACGGCTTCCGGGGGATATGAAAGCGACCCTGATACAGTTAAACATTGCGGATGATTATTTTAAGGCAAAATCCCAGGCAGAGAAGCTTGAGCTTGAAATCGAGGCAAAGGAAAAGGAAATCTATAATTTAAAGCATGACTTGATTTCCAACCAGATTAAGGCGGAGAGTGATGAGAAAACCTTAAAGGAATTAGAGGCACAGAACAAGGAGCTTTTACTGAATAAGGCAAGATTAGAGGCATCCTTGGAAGAAAAGCTTTTGGGTAAGCTGCCGGATGAGAAGGATTCCCCCAAAGAACCGGAATCTGAACCGGAGAAAAAACACGAAAAATCAAAAGAGAAATAGAGCAGAGGGGACGAGCATAATTTCGTCCCTTTTGCCTTTTTACGCGAGTTTGTTTTGATACAGGAGAACGAAAAGGAATGAGAAAAATCGAACTATTGGCACCGGCAGGTTCCTATGAGACATTCCGTGCGGTCATTACCGCAGGCGCGGATGCGGTATATCTCGGAGGAAGCCAGTTTGGAGCCAGAGCCTATGCAAATAATTTTGAAGAAAAAGAACTGTTAGAAGCAATTGATTACGCACATCTGCATGGGCGGCAGGTTTATCTGACGGTCAATACACTTTTTAAGGAAAATGAGTTGGAACAGGAGCTTTATCACTACCTTCTGCCTTATTATAAACAGGGCCTTGATGCGGTTATTATTCAGGACATGGGAGCTTTTTCGATGATCCGTCAGGAGTTCCCGGGGCTTGATATCCATACCAGCACGCAGATGACGGTGACGGGGGTTTCCGGTGCTAAAATGATGAAGGACCTTGGTGCGACAAGAGTGGTAACGGCGCGGGAAATGTCGTTTGAGGAGATTGCAGCCATTCACCGGGAAGTGGATATTGAAATCGAGAGTTTTGTTCACGGAGCGCTCTGTTACTGTTATTCGGGACAGTGCCTTCTCAGCAGTATGCTTGGCGGCAGAAGCGGAAACCGCGGCAGATGCGCCCAGCCTTGCAGACTGCCGTATGAGGTCTTTGATGAAAACAGAAAGGCAATTTTACGAAACGGGAAAAAGTCATCGGAAACGTATGTGTTAAGTCCTAAGGATTTGTGTACGATTTCCTTGATTCCGGAATTAATAGAGGCGGGAATCGACTCCTTTAAGATTGAAGGACGGATGAAACAGGCAGAGTATGCGGCAGGCGTGGTATCGGTTTACAGAGAGTATCTCGACCGGTATTTTGAGGAGCCTTCCTCGTTTGCAGTGACCAAAGAAGATGAGCGGAAGCTTTATGATTTTGGAAACCGCAGCGGTTTTACGAGGGGATATTATGAAAAACACAATGGAAAGGACATGATGACCTTTGATAAGCCCGGTCATACCAAGGGCAACGAGGTGTTACAGGAGGAAATCAAGGAGCGCTATATCCGCCAGGAAATCAAAGAAAAAATCAATGGAAAGTTAAGATTATCACAAGATTTTCCTGCTACAATGGAATTAAGCCTTGGAGAAACTCATGTGAGCGTTCAGGGAGATACGCCGCAGCCGGCGAAAAAGCAGCCGCTGACCGCAGAGAAGGTGGAGACAAGTCTTAGAAAGACCGGAAACACACCGTTTGTGTTTGATAAATTGGAAATAGAACTAGACGGCGAACTGTTTCTTCCGGTACAGTCGTTAAATGCACTCCGCAGGGATGGATTAGAGGCATTGACGGAAGCACTTTTACAGAAATTCCGCCGAAATCTTACGGAAGAAGAGACAGGAGAGCCGGAGAAAGCTTTGTCAGAAATGCTTACGAATGCAGAAGAGCAGACGATGCATCTGGCTGTTTCGACAGAGAACCGGAAACTGCTCTCTGTTTTGATAAAAGAGCCGCTCGTTTCAGACGTTTATCTTGACAGCACGGCATATACGAGAAAGACACTTGTAAGTGAATTGAAAGACGATGTTGCAAGCCTTCATGAGGCAGGAAAAAAGGCGTATTTTTGTTTTCCAACGATATTCAGACAAAAGACGGCAGACTTTTATGAGAGCATCAAAGAGGAGCTTTGCGGAAGCGGAATCGATGGTGTGGTGGTGCGAAGCTATGACGCGTTAGAGTTTGTGAGAGAACAGATAAAACTTCCGATGATTTTGGACCAGAACCTTTATACGTTTAATTCGCGTGCAAAAGAGCTGTTCTGGAGCTTTTCGCCGGTAAGAGATACGATCCCTTACGAATTAAACCGCAAAGAGCTGTTTGCGCGACCAAATGAAGGAAGTGAGATGGTACTTTATGGGTATCTTCCGCTAATGACCTCCGCGCAGTGTGTTCATGCAAATATGAAAAGCTGCGATAAGACACCACAGGTGACTTATTTAAAGGACCGCTATGGAAAATATTTCCCGGTGAAGAATCAGTGCGCAGAATGTTATAATACGATTTATAACACGACACCGTTGGTGCTGTTTTCACAGCGAAGCGATTTAGAGCGGATGGGAATCCATAATGTACGAATTTCCTTTACGATGGAAGATGAGGCAGAGGCAGAGCGGATTTTAACAGCCTACCGCACCATTTTTGTGGAGGGAACAGAGACGGTGGCAGATGCTTTTGCAGGGGAATACACGAACGGTCACTATAAAAGAGGAGTAGAATAAATGATATGACAACGATTATCATAGAAGTAGCAAAATATGCCATGATATTTTTGTTTGCATTTTATGCTTACGAATGTTTCGCGGCATTCCGGCAGAAAATCGATGATGAAAAACGGGAATGGATTTTTCACCGGCAGACGATGTTTATGTATCTGATTCATCTGACTGCATTTGTCGCAATCTATGCCGTGACAGCAGATGAAAAGATGATTGGATTTTATGTGATGCAGGTAATCCTTCTTCTTTCCATCCAGATTCTGTATCAGTTGATTTACCGGAATACGTCCAGGCTGGTGCTCAATAATATGTGTATGCTTCTTACGGTGGGATTTATCATTTTGACAAGAATTTCCTATGATAAGGCGCTCAAACAATATCTCGTGGCGGCAATCTCGGCGGCAGTGACACTTATCATTCCGTATCTGGTCAGCCGGGTACGGTTTGTACGGAATTTAACCTGGGTTTATGCCGGAATCGGAATCGTAGGACTTCTTGTGGTTGCAGTACTTGGCTCCACAAGCTACGGCGCAAAGCTGTCCATTTCGATTGGTGGGTTTTCATTGCAGCCGTCTGAGTTTATCAAAATATTATTTGTGTTTTTCGTGGCATCGATGTTATACCGGGTGACGGATTTAAAACAGGTGTGCATTACGACAGCGGTGGCAGCAGTACATGTCCTGATTCTTGTTTTGTCAAAAGACCTTGGCGGCGCATTAATCTTTTTTATGACATATCTGGTGATGTTATATGTGGCAACGAAGAAGGTGGCTTATTTTGCCGGAGGACTGCTTGCAGGCAGCGTGGCATCCGTAATTGCATATCGGCTGTTTTCACATGTGAGGGTGCGTGTGTTAGCGTGGAAGGATCCACTGAGTGTGATTGATGATGAGGGATACCAGATTTGTCAGTCGTTATTTGCAATCGGAACCGGCGGCTGGTTTGGAATGGGACTTTATCAGGGGACGCCGAACAAAATTCCGGTAGTGGAGCAGGATTTTATTTTTTCTGCAATTTCAGAAGAGATGGGCGGAATTTTTGCCCTCTGCCTGATATTAGTGTGTATCAGCTGTTTTTTAATGTTTTTAAACGTTGCGATGCAGATGCGGGATATGTTTTATAAATTAGTGGCACTTGGACTTGGAACGGTGTACGCATTTCAGCTGTTTTTAACGATTGGTGGTGTCACAAAGTTTATCCCGTCTACGGGAGTCACACTGCCGCTTGTCAGCTACGGTGGAAGTTCTCTTTTGTCAACAATGATTGTATTTTCGATTATTCAGGGACTTTATATTTTAAGGCAGGAAGAAGGAGAGAGACGTGAAAAAGAAGCCCGGTAAAAACAGAGAATTTGCAGTGATTACATATTCTTTTCTGGCAGTGTTTCTCTGCCTGATTGGATATTTTGCGTATTTTCAGTTCGTGAAAAGTGAAGATTTTATCAATAACCCATATAATACCAGGCAGGATATTTTTGCAAATCAGGTGGTGCGGGGAAAAATATTGTCAGCGGATGGAAAGGTGTTAGCGGAGACATTGACCGATTCGGAGGGGAATGAGACCAGAAGTTATCCGTATGGCAGAATGTTTGCCCATGTGGTTGGGTATTCTACCAATGGAAGAACCGGAATCGAATCAATGGCAAACTTTAACCTGCTGCGTTCCAATGCTTTTTTCCTGGAGAAAACGGCGGATGAATTGCAGGGAGAAAAGAGCATCGGGGATAATGTTGCAACAACATTGAACTACGATTTACAGTCTGTTGCTTATGATGCACTCAGCATGTATGATGGTGCGGTTGTGGTGCTTGAACCGGCAACCGGAAAAATACTTGCGATGGTCTCCAAGCCGGATTATGACCCGAACACGATTGCAACCGACTGGGACACGCTGACCGCGGAGGGAAGTGGCAGTTCGGTATTATTAAACCGCGCGACACAGGGGCTTTATCCGCCCGGCTCTACGTTTAAGATTTTTACACTGCTTGAGTATGTGCACGAAAACAGTGATTATGAGTCCTATCAGTTCAACTGTACCGGCAGTTTTGTAAAGGATGAACAGAGTATCCGATGCTATAACAGCATCAGTCATGGATTGGAAACTTTAAAGGATTCCTTTGCCAACTCCTGCAATGCTTCTTTTGCATCGCTTGGCACAACGCTTGACGTGGATGCCTTTGCAAAATTGTGTAACAGCATGCTGTTTAATTCAGAACTTCCGACGAATTTTGCCTATTCAGAAAGCAGTTTTTCGTTAAGTGCAGATACCGCTACTACGGGAGAAATCATGCAGACTTCCATTGGGCAGGGCAAAACGCTTGTGACGCCGTTTCATATGGCACTTGTGGTCAGCGCAATCGCTAATGACGGCGTGCTGATGAATCCGTATGTGATTGACCATACCGAAAATTATAACGGTGTGACAGTGAAAGAATTTGAGCCGTCCGTATATGGAAATCTGCTTTCCGCAGACGATGCAGCGCTCTTACAGGACTATATGAGCGCGGTAGTGGAAAACGGAACCGGAAAGAAATTAATCAGTGATAATTATGATGCCTATGGAAAGACCGGTTCTGCGGAATTTAAGGATGGTTCAAGCTCCTGCCATTCCTGGTTTGTCGGATACGCTCACAGAGAAGGAAAAGAAGACATTGCAGTGGCAGTCATTGTCGAGGATTCCGGATCAGGAAGTGAGTTTGCAGTTCCGGTAGCCAGAAAACTGTTTGATGCTTACTATGGCAACTAGGTATTTGCGAAGCAAAGAGGGTGTTGCACGAACTTCCGAAAAGTATTATACTGAATCTAAATTTAGAAAAACCACATCAGGAGGTATTGCAATGATTGAAGCAACGAGTTGTGGTGGTGTGGTAATATTCCGCGGGAAAATTCTGCTCCTATACAAAAACTACAAGAATAAGTATGAGGGATGGGTACTTCCCAAAGGAACCGTGGAGGCTGGCGAGGAATATAAAGAGACAGCGGTGAGAGAGGTTTTAGAAGAAACCGGTGCCAGGGCCAATATTATAAAATATGTCGGTAAGAGTCAGTATAGTTTTACAGTTCCGGAAGATACCGTGGAGAAAGAAGTACACTGGTATCTGATGATGGCGGACAGCTATTACAGCAAACCACAGCGGGAAGAATATTTTGTTGATTCCGGTTATTACAAGTTTCACGAGGCGTATCATCTGCTCAAATTTCCAAATGAGAAGCAGATTTTGGAAAAGGCGTATGATGAATATCTGGAATTGAAAAAGAGTAATTTGTGGGGAAACCACAAGTATTAGGCGGGATGGAAGACCGGTAGAATGAGGATTTTGCATGATCTGGTATGAGGATTTGTATGTAGGAGAAAGCATCGTACATAAGACAAAGAAAATAAAATGGAAAATCCGTCACAATGCGGGAACGATTGACATTTATGTCATAAGTTTTGCGTCGAATGAAGAAAATCTGCTGGATATTATTCCGTCGTGGGAGTTGTTGCAGCGTGGCTATCCAAAGCGAAAGATTTTTGTCGTCGGACTTGCAAAAGGGTATGAGGAAGCACTGGAAGTGGCATCCTCTATTATAGAGGAAGTTTACAGACAGACCGGTGGATTTGACGTGAGAAAATATCTGCTGGATAAGGACAGACAGAAAGGACAAAGGGATTTGAAATGACAGTAGTGTTATGGATTCTAAAGATAATCGGAATCATACTCCTTTGCCTGCTTGGACTGTTGTTTGTACTGCTTACAGTGGTGCTGTTTGTTCCCGTGCGTTACCGGATACAGGGAGAAGTTAAAGAAAAAGAGACACAGATTCATATCAGGGCAAGCTGGCTTTGTCATGCGATATCCTTTCTGGGAGATTATGTGGATGGGACGTTTGACTATATACTAAAGATTTTTGGAGTCCGCAAGGAATTCGGTGGCAGCGAAGAAGAGACTTCTTCTGGGGTGGAAGAGCAGGATGACGAAACTGTGGAGACGGAAATATCCACAAAGGAAATATCCACAAAGGCGGAAGAAATACCTCAGGAGACAGCAGAGGGTGTCGCGGAGGCAGGAGAAGCCGGGAAGCCGGGAAAATCCACAGAGCGAATTTCCGGGAAGAAGAGCAGAAAGCGCTCCTTTTGCAGTAAAATTTCTTCCAAATTAAAAAAAATACGGGAGATCGTAAAGAAAATCTGGGATTTTATCGTGCATTTGCCGCAAAAGTTTGATAAAATCAAAGAGGTGGTAACGGATGCAGGAAATAAAAATGCACTTTCCCTCACCTGGCGGGAACTGCGGTATCTGCTGCGGCATTTTAAATTCCGTAAGGTTCACACCGATTTGGAATTTTCGGCGGGAAATCCCGCACTCACAGGACAGATTTTCGGCGGGATAGCGGTGATTCCGGCATTTTATCGTTATGATATGCACATTTATCCGGACTTTGCATCTGATACATTTTATGTGCGCGGAACCTTTGACATCAAAGGAAGAATCCGACTAATACATCTGCTTTGTTCTGTAATCCGTTTGCTGAAAGAGAAAGATGTGCGCAGAGTGCTTTCACAATTTCAGAGATAAAAGAAAGACATCAAAAGAAAGGGGTATTTTATATGTCAGAGATGAATTTTAATGCAACTGTAGAATCATTATTTAAAGGAATGGACAGCTTTATCACAACTAAAACGGTAGTGGGCGATGCCATTCATATCGGGGATACCATTATTTTACCGTTGGTCGATGTGTCCTTTGGTGTGGCAGCGGGCGCATTTTCCCAGGACAAGAAAAATAACGGTGCCGGCGGTATGGGCGGTAAGATTATGCCGAGTGCTGTATTAGTCATCCAGAACGGAACGACAAAACTTGTGAATATTAAGAATCAGGACGGTGTTACAAAGATTCTTGATATGGTGCCGGATTTTGTGAATAAATTCACATCCAAAGGCGAGAAAGGCTCCGTAGAGCAGAAGAGCGAAGAAAGTGACGAGGCTGCAAAAGAAGCAGCAGCGAAGGATATGGAAGAACAGCTTAAAAATTCCGTAAATTCATCTTCAAACGAATAAAATAAAAAAGAAAGAAGAAAATCAGACCTGGAAAGCATATATTAGAATGATATATGCTTTTTTTGGTGGACAAAATGAAACGTTTGCTGGGGTTTGCACTCTTTTGTTTTTCGATGGGAATGTTGGTCATGTTAGTCATCCATAACCGATTTCTCGGGTTTCTTCTGATTATCTGCTGTATGTTGGCAGGCTATTACGTCTTTAACTGCGATTAAAAAATCCGCACAGATTCCCTGCGCGGATTTTTTGTAACTGATAAAATTATGCAAGAATTTCTTTGACACAGGCTGCAATGGCGTCATCCTTGCAGTTCGCGAAGAAGTATTCCGCAAAATGCTCGCCGCTTAAGGAACCCTTTACTAAGTCCTGGTCAAGCTCTTTTAAGATGGAAACAAGGTCCCTGTGTGTTACCTTTTTCACTTCGTCTAAGATTTTCTTGTTGCGCTGCTCCGGTACGACACGCTCCTTCGGATATCCACCGCCGCCTGGTGCGCAGAACAGTTTTTCAAAGATGTAAGTAAGGTTTAACTCGCCGCCCCAGCCAAAATTCTCGGCAAATGGGAGAGCAATACAGTTTCCGTCGTTTACCTGGGAAAACAGATAAGCGTCGAGCGGAGACTCAACGTGGCCACAGAGCACCTGTGGGAAAGAGTTGCAGGCAAGCATAGCGCCCTCACCAGTTCCACAGCCTGTGATTACGAAATCAGCAGCGCCGGAGTTCAACAGGACAGCGGCAAGAATACCGTTCTGGACATATGTAAGCTGATGCTCATCCTCTGCGGAGTACATACCATAATTGAATACGGTGTGTCCCATCGGCTCTACCACTGACTTTAAGGTAGCGCAAATCATTTCATTTTTTGCCGCCTGGCTGTTTTCATTAATTAATGCAATCTTCATAAGGTGTTCCTTTCTTTTATAACAGATCCTTCATTTCAACGCCATCCATATCGTCGAAATCCTGATTTTCGCCAACCATACCCCAGATAAAGGTGTAAGCCTGTGTGCCACAGCCGGAGTGGATAGACCAGCTCGGGGAGATTACAGCCTGCTCGTTGCGCATAACGATATGTCTTGTCTCGGTCGGCTCGCCCATGTAGTGCATTACAAGCGCATCTTCCGGCATATCAAAATACAGGTAAACTTCCATACGTCTGTCGTGGGTGTGGCATGGCATGGTATTCCAAACGCTTCCCGGCTCTAACTTGGTCATTCCCATTTCAAGCTGACAGCTTTCTACCTGACCCGGCAGAATGTATTTGCAGATGGTTCTGTGATTTGCAGTCTCAAGAGAGCCAAGCTCAACCTTATTGCAGTCTTTTACGATGACAACGCCTTCTTCCGGTGTTCCTTCCGGTTTGATTAAAACGGTCGGATAGGTCATATGTGCCGGAGCACTGTTTAAATAGAATTTTGCCGGAGCAGAAGCATCGACGGAGGCAAAGGAGATATCCTTTGCGCCCATGCCGATGTACATCCCTTCTTTGTGGCCAACCTGATAAATTTTACCGTCAATTGTAATCACACCGGCACCGCCAATGTTGATGACGCCAAGTTCACGTCTTTCACAGAAATACTGTGCGCGGAGCTCGTCTCCGGCAGTCAGTACCAGTGTTTTTTTTACCGGAACGGCAGAACCGGTGATGATACGGTCGATGTGGCTGTATACCAGTTTGATGACATCCGGCTGGAATAAATCGTCAATCAGAAATTCTTCTCTTAAGCGCTCGGTTGTGTAATGCTTGACATCTCTTGGAGATGCGGCTGTTCTAAGTTCCATGATAAAAAATCTCCTTTTTTATAAGTTAAAACCAAAATATTTGACAGCGTTGTTGTAGCAGATTCCCTTTACAATCTCCTCAAGGATTTCGTAGTCAGCCGGGAATTCGCCGTTCTCTACCCAGTTTCCAATCAGGTTGCAGAGAATTCTGCGGAAATAGTCATGTCTGGTGTAGGAGAGGAAGCTTCTGGAATCGGTAAGCATTCCAACAAATCCGGAAAGATTTCCGAGGTTTGCAAGAGAGGTCATCTGATCCTGCATACCGGTCTTGTGATCATTGAACCACCATGCGGAACCCTGCTGGATTTTTGCAACAGCGGTGGAATCCTGGAAGCATCCCAAGATAGTGCCGATTGCCTGGTTGTCATTTGGATTTAAGCTGTAGATAATGGTCTTCGGCAGACTTCCGTCCTGATTTAAAGCGTTTAAGAAATCAGCCATCTGGGAAGACGGAGCGTAGTTGTTGATGCAGTCATAACCGGTATCCGGTCCAAGGTGGTCAAACATCGGAGTGTTGTTATCGCGCTTGCAGCCATAGTGAAGCTGTAATACCCAGCCGCGCTTTGCATATTCTTTGCCGACATAAAGCATGAATGCAGTCTTGAACTTCAATTCGTCCTCACGGGAAACAGCATTTCCGGCAAGGCGGGAAGCAAAAATATTCTCGATTTCCTCAGCGGAAGCCGGTGCATACATTACATATTCTAATGCGTGGTCAGATACGACACAGCCCATGGAAGCGAAGAAATCCATACGGACAGAAAGTGCCTTGCATAAATCTGCGAAGGTAGCAATTTTTACATCAGAAACAGAAGCAAGCTGGTTTAAGTAATCTAAGTAGGTCGGTTTTTCGATGTTCATTGCCTTGTCAGGTCTCCATGCCGGAAGTACCTGTACGTCAAAGGAAGCATCCTCAGCAATCTTTTTGTGCCACTCTAAGGAATCTGCAGGGTCATCTGTGGTGCAGATTAAGGTAACGTTTGACTGCTTGATGATGTTGCGGACGGTCATGGACGGCTCAGCAAGCTTTGCATTGCATAAGTTCCATACTTCTTCTGCGGTGTTTTTGTTTAAAACACCGTGATAACCGAAATATTTCTGTAACTCGAGGTGGCTCCAGTGGAAGAGCGGGTTGCCGATGGCTTTTCCAAGGCATTCAGCCCATTTGAAGAACTTCTCCTTGTCGGAAGCATCGCCGGTGATGTATTTCTCATCCACGCCACAGGAACGCATGAAACGCCATTTGTAATGGTCTCCGCCAAGCCATACCTGGGTAATGTTCTCGAACTGACGGTCCTCATAGATTTCCTGCGGATTGATGTGGCAGTGATAATCTAAAATCGGGGTGTCTGCTGCGAAATCAAAGTACAGCTTCTGTGCTGTTTCGGTCTGTAATAAAAAGTTTTTGTCCATAAATGGTTTCATGAAAGAATCCTCCTTGTATTAAAATAATGTAGTTCCACGTTTGATAAGTTTACCGGAAAAAACAGATTTTTTCGGCATTTCCTCGCCGGATAAAACGCCGAGAAGCGTTGCGACGAGCTGGTGTGTCTGGGATTCCAGACGGTTGTCAACAGATGTGAGCTCCGGGGTACAGCAGGTTGTCAGCATGGAATTATTATATCCGATAATTGACAAATCTTCCGGAATGGAAAGGTTTCTGTAGTGCGCATACTTTACAGCGCCAATGGCAAGGTTGTCATCGGCGGCAATCACACCTGAAAAATGGATTCCGCTGTCTGCGGCTTCTGCAACAAAATCGGCGATTTCGTTCATGTTCTGCATATCGCCGCAGTAGAACACGCTTCTCATAATCTGTCACCCCGTGCATGTCCATGGCGGCACGAAAACCGTTCAGTTTCTTGGTTCCGCTGTAGGAGTTGGAATTGTAAAGGTAAAGAACATCATGGATTCCGTATTCCAACATGGAACTGGCTGCCTCATACATAGTGGTGTAATCGTCACACAATGTGCTGTAGACATTGGGGTAATCAAAGGAAGCATTTAAAAGCATGATAGGCACCTGGGTAGAAACATCCTTAATATATTGGTTTTCATCCTCACTGGTCCCGATAAAGTTAGAACCAACTAAGATAATGCTGTCTACTTTTTTGGAAAGAATCAGATTCATGTAGCTTTCCTTGATGTCACGGTTATATCCGGTACAGCAGAGAATGGACTCATAGCCGTTTTCCTGTAATTCCTGCTCTAAGTGGTAGACCGCTTTGGCAAGAAACAGGTCGGAAGAGTCTGCACATAAGATACCGATGGTCTTTAAGGAATGAAGTCCCATTCCCCTTGCAAAAGCATTTGGTGCATAGTCATACTTTTCAATAATATCCATTACTTTCTGGCGTGTAGCAGGACGCACTTTGTCACTTCCGTTTAAGACACGGGAGACAGTGGCGATGGATACACCTGCTTTTTTTGAAATGTCATAAATCGTCATTTTTTCCCCTAACTTGCCGAACTGGATAAAAATATACTTTCATAAAATGGAAAAACCCAGGAAACATGGTAATGAAAGCAGTTTCATTTCGGCTGAAAACATTATACAATAAGCACGATAAGAAAGCAAGAACCGAAAAAAGAAAAATGCTTAAAATGTAAAAAGAAAGTCCTGAAAAATAAGGGAAATGGATGCTTTTACTAAATTGTGCAAAATTACATATTGACTAATTACAAAAAAGGTGCAAAAATACAAAGTGTAAACGCTTACAAAACAACATTAAGTTCAAATAAACTTTCAAGTATCAGGAGGATCATATGGAGTTATTAAGCAAAGCAAAAACAGGAAAAGTAGAAAGACCGGTAAAGGTTCTGCAGTTTGGAGAGGGAAATTTCCTTCGTGCATTTGTTGACTACATGATTGACATTGCAAATGAGCAGGGCAAATTTAACGGGGACATCGTTCTTGTAAAACCAATTGAGTTCGGTAATCTGGATCGTTTCCATGAGCAGGAGTGCCAGTATACCGTACAGCTTCGCGGAATCGTTGACGGCGAAGCAAAACGTATCAACCGTGTCGTAACAAGTGTTGCAGACGCAGTAGATGCTTACGGAGAGTATGAGAAATACGCTGCATATGCAAAACTCGATACACTGCGCTACATCGTATCTAACACCACAGAGGCTGGTATCGTATATGATGAGACAGACCGCATCGAATTCAATCCTCCAAAGACTTACCCGGGCAAACTGACCAAGTTCTTATATGAGAGATACAAACACTTTAACGGAGCAGCAGACAAGGGTCTTGTAATGCTTCCGGTTGAGTTAATTGATGACAACGGAATCCACCTGAAAGAGTGCGTATTGAAATTCGCAAAACTCTGGAACCTTGAGGACGGATTTGTTACATGGTTAAACGATGCGTGTGTATTCACCTCTACTTTGGTAGACCGTATCGTAACCGGTTACCCTAGAGACGAGGCAGAAGAACTCTGCAAGGAATTCGGCTATCAGGACAACCTGATTGTAACAGGTGAGCCTTTTGCACTCTGGGTTATCGAGAGCGCAAAGGATATCAGCAAAGAGTTCCCGCTTCCGGATGCAGGGCTTCCGGTTATCTTCACCGACAATCAGAAACCGTACAAACAGAGAAAGGTACGTATCTTAAACGGAGCACATACTTCTTTCGTACTGGCATCTTACCTTTGCGGAAATGACATCGTACTTGAGTCCATGAACGATGAACTGATTTTAAAATACATCAAAGCAACTATTTTTGACGAAGTAATCCCGACATTAACACTTCCAAAACAGGACCTTGTAGATTTCGCAGAAGCAGTGCTTACCAGATTTAACAATCCGTATGTAAAGCATGCACATCTGTCCATCTCCTTGAACTCTGTTTCCAAGTGGAGAGCAAGATGTATGCCAAGTTTCTTAGAGTACATTGAGAAAGAAGGAAAGCTTCCGGCGCACTTAACCTTCTCATTAGCAGCATTGATGGCATTCTATACCGGTACTGAAATCCGTGATAAGGCTTTAATCGGACACAGAGACGGACAGGAATACAACATCATGGATGATGCAGATGTGTTAGAGTTCTTTGCAGCAAACAGCTCTAAAGAGCCGGCTGAATATGCACATGCTGTTCTTTCCAATGAGAATTTCTGGGGCCAGGATTTAACCAAGCTTGCAGGAGTGGAAGAGGCAGTGACAAATTATATCTCCGATATCCGCAGCATGGGTATGCGTAAGACCATGGAAAAATATTTTGCATAAAAACCGGGAGGTTGTGCGTGAAAGATTTTATTAAGATTAATGAAAAAGACAATGTAATCGTAGCATTAAAAGAGCTTGCACCGGGAGAAACCGTTTCTGTTCAGGGAGCTGATGTTACCGCAGCGGAGACCATTCCGGCGGGACATAAGATGGCAGTTACAGATATAGCAAAGGGTGCAGAAGTCGTAAAATACGGCTTCCGCATCGGAAATGCCAAAGAGGATATCAAGGCAGGACAGTGGGTTCATACGCACAATGTGGGAACTGCACTGGGCGATTTGTTAGAGTACAGCTATGAACCGGTAGAGACAACGGTTCATCCGTCCGAGGAGCGCACCTTTATGGGATTTGAGCGTCCGGACGGCAAAGTCGGTGTCCGCAACGAAATCTGGATTATCCCGACTGTTGGCTGTGTAAACAACATTGCAACTGCAATGGCAAAGGCTGCAAACGTTCATGTAAAAGGAAGCGTAGAGGAAGTAATTGCGTTCCCGCATCCATATGGCTGCTCCCAGATGGGGGATGACCAGGAGCATACCAGAACGATTTTAGCTGACCTTGTAAATCATCCGAATGCAGGTGGTGTTTTAGTACTCGGTCTTGGCTGTGAAAACAGCAATATCGGGGAACTGAAACGCTATATCGGCGATTATGATGAGAACCGTGTCAAATTCCTGGTATGCCAGGAGTGTGAGGATGAGATGGAAGCAGGCGAGGCGCTGCTTGAAGAGCTGATTGACTATGCAGCAGGGTTTGAGCGCAAGCCGATTAGTGCATCCAAACTTATCATCGGAATGAAATGCGGTGGAAGTGACGGATTTTCCGGTATTACCGCAAACCCGCTTGTTGGAAAATTCTCCGATATTCTGATTGGAAAGAATGGAACCACCATTCTGACCGAGGTTCCGGAAATGTTCGGTGCAGAAACACTTCTGATGAACCGTTGTGAGAACCGCGAGCTGTTTGATGAAACCGTGAAGTTAATCAACGATTTCAAACAGTATTTTAAAGATAATCATCAGACTATCTATGAGAATCCGTCTCCGGGAAACAAAAAAGGTGGTATTTCCACACTGGAAGACAAGTCTCTTGGATGTACACAGAAATCCGGAAGCGCACCGGTAAAGGGTGTTCTTTCCTATGGCGAGAGAGTGTCTGTTCCGGGATTAAATCTTTTGAGCGCACCGGGAAATGACCTTGTAGCAGCGACTGCACTGGCAGCAAGTGGCGCACATATTGTACTGTTTACAACCGGACGTGGAACCCCGTTTGCATCACCGGTTCCGACTGTTAAGATTGCAAGTAACAGCGCACTGGCAGGAAAGAAGAAGAACTGGATTGATTTTAACGCAGGCGTACTGGTAGAAGATTCCGAGTTGGAAGAGACCGGTCAGAAGTTATTTGACTATGTGCTTGAAGTTGCTTCTGGCAAAAAGGTTTGCAGCGAGGAAGCAGGTTTCCACGATATGGCAATCTTTAAGCAGGGTGTTACACTCTAAAAGTCAGTAAAAAGGTTTTTGGATACCGGACTTTAGGTTCGGTATCTGACAATAGAACATGTAACTAATAATCAGCATCAAAAAGAAAAGGAGAACACGAATATGTCATACATTGACAATTTTTCACTGAAAGGTAAAGTAGCACTTGTAACAGGAGCATCTTACGGAATTGGATTTGCAATTGCATCTGCATACGCAAAAGCAGGCGCAACAATCGTATTCAACGATATCAAGCAGGAATTAGTTGACAAGGGAATTGCTGCATACAAGGATGAGGGCATCGAGGCTCACGGATATGTATGTGACGTTACCAACGAGGATGCTGTAAACGCTATGGTAGCTCAGATTGAGAAAGAGGTTGGCGTTATCGATATTCTGGTAAACAATGCCGGTATCATCAAACGTATCCCGATGACTGAGATGACAGCAGCAGAGTTCCGCCAGGTTATCGATGTAGACTTAAACGCTCCGTTCATCGTTTCTAAAGCAGTTATCCCGTCAATGATTAAGAAGGGTCACGGAAAAATTATTAACATCTGCTCTATGATGTCTGAGCTTGGACGTGAGACCGTTTCTGCTTATGCAGCAGCAAAGGGTGGATTAAAGATGCTGACAAAGAACATATGTTCTGAGTATGGTCAGTACAACATCCAGTGTAATGGTATTGGACCTGGTTATATTGAGACTCCGCAGACCGCTCCGCTTCGTGAGATTCAGCCGGACGGCTCCAGACATCCGTTTGACCAGTTCATCTGCGCTAAGACTCCTGCAAACAGATGGTTAAAACCGGAAGAATTAGCAGGTCCTGCAGTATTCCTTGCTTCTGAAGCATCCAATGCAGTAAACGGACATATCCTTTACGTAGATGGCGGTATCTTAGCATACATCGGAAAACAGCCACAGTAAGAGACTTTACACAAAAGTGTATTGCAAATATAAATAATAAAACGGGCAGTTTCTTAATAAAGAAGCTGCCCTGTTTTTTTGTGCGAGCTGTACGCACCTTGCAGTGGTGTGTTTCTATGCGAGTGTTCCGTACAGATGTCCCTGAAATTCCGTAAACAGGCTTTCTTCCTGTTTTTTTAGAAATACAGTGATATCGTTTTTGCCAAACGAGAACTGAAAATGTACAGAACCGACAAAGGAATCGATAATGTGAAATTTTAAATACAAGGTCATATCGTTCTGCCACATACCGCTTGCGGCATAACGCATGGAATAGATAGGAAAAATGCCGGTTTCCAAATGTCCCATGCCAAAGCTAAGTTCGCAGTCTGTTCCATTTAAGGTAAAGTGAAGTGTTCCGGTGTTTTCTGCAAAGGAGAGTGAGAGCCGGGAAAATCCCATTTTGTTTTCCATAAGCTGAAATATTTTGCCGGAAATAGAATTTTCCTGGTGAAAAGGACGTAATTCCATTTCAAGTGGGCGAATTTGTAAGGTTTTTAACATGGAAAGAAGCTCTGTATGCGTTTTTTTATCCTCCGGGAGTGCATCTGATGCCATAAAAGGAAGAATCTCTTCATACAGGGCATCATAAATCACCTGATTTCCGCCACCGATTCCCTGTGTATCTGCGGTTGTAACGCAGATAAAATCATATTGCGGAAGGAAAATAATGAATTGTCCGCCCATGCCATAGCACACATAGCCGCCTTTTTCGTTCTGCCAGAACTGGTAACCATAGCCGCAGGCTTCACTTCGCACAGGCGCTGTGACGCGGGTATCAGACAGATTGGAAACCGCTGTGCGGATATAGTCTGCGGAGAGCAGTTGTTTACCGTCTATATATCCCTCGCCAGAAATAAAACAGCCAAATTTTAATAAGTCCATCGGGGTTGCAACCAGACCGCTTCCGCCCATAGAGACGCCGAAGGGGTCTGTCAGCATATAAGATTCCTTTGAAAATCCCAAAGACGCTAATTTTTCTTTCAGATAATCGAGCATCGGCATCCCGGATAACCGTTCCACAAGCGCAGCAAGTGTGTGCGCAGAGGAAGTATCATAGTGAAAAAGCTTTCCGGCAGGGTGTGTCGGAGGGACGATGAAAAAGCTTTCAACCCAGTCCTCTTTCATGTTTACCTTATAAGTGGTAGAAGCATGGCAGGTCCGCATCATTAACATATCGCGGATAGTCATGGATGCAATCCAGGGATGAACACCGGATGGAACTTTATCCGGAAAATAGGTAACGATAGGGTCGTCGAGAGAAAGTTTTCCTTCATCTGCGAGAAACCCGATGGCGATGGATGTAAAACTTTTGCTGATGGAAAACATCCGGTGCAGGGTATTAGCACGATAAGGTGCATAATAGCCTTCTGCGGCGAGCTTCCCATGACGACAGAGCAGAACACTGTGCATGGGAATCCCGTACTGGCCGAGACGTGTCAGAAAATTAAGAATACAGCCGGAGGGAATCCCGACTGCCTCAGGGGTTGTGATTGGAATCGTAAACATTGTGTGAAGATACCTCCTGTCTCATTTATTGTGCCGCCATGGCGCTCGGTGTAACACCAAATTTCTTTTTGAAGGCACGGCGGAAGGAAGTTGGGTTATTGTAGCCCACTTCAAAGGAAACCTCGGTCAGATTGGAGTTCCCTTCCTTGATAAGGCGTGCTGCCTCATTTAAACGAAGGTCTTCAAGGTAAACCGAAAAATTAATATTCATATTTTCTTTGAACATATGTGAAAAATAGCTTTCTGATATTCCAAATTCATCCGAGAGCTTATTCAGACACAGGGAAGGATCTTTGTAATTAGCACGGATATAGGCAACGATATCTTCAATCAGCGTATTTTTCTCCTGCTTCGGATGGAACAGCGTGCAGAGCTTTAATGCGGTATCGTAGCAGGAACGGAAACTTAAGTTTTCGTTTGCCAGCAGCTCGTCAATCTCATGCAGAGAATCTTCCTGCTCAGCAGTTGGCGAGGTAATGGAGAAGCGTGCTTTTAACAACGTGTTGCGGATGTCTGAAAGCAGGAACCGTAAAAGCTGAATTGGAAGGGAACGCTGCTCGATATTTTCCTGGTGAATCAGTCCAAATAATTCAATGACAGAAGAAGTACTTCCGGTGGTAATCGCCTGAATCATACGGGAAGAAAATTCTGCCGGATAGTAATAGGCATGGGAATCTTTTTTGAGCATTTCATACGGTAAGAAGATATAGTTTTTGCTGGTGTAGCCGGAAGCATCCTTTGCCTGCTGGTAGGATTCCCAGATGTTGGAAAATGCACACGGAAGTCCGATTCCGGTAAAAAACCAGATGGAATATTCTTCTAACAGTCTGGTATGTACCTTTAAAACTTTTTCCTGGAGTGAAATCAGCATCTCATCACTGTCTCCTTCAAACGGGAACAAAAGAGCATAAGTTCGTTCCTTCGGAGAGAAGAGATAGAGCATATTATGGTAGGAAAAATATTCTGCAAGCGCATTGTGAACGAGGCTGTTGAGGTCTGAAGTGCTCATGGTGTTTTCAGTGGCACCGTCTGTCACAAAATCGCTCTCGTAGATAATTCCATAGAGAACATAGTAGGACAATTCCGGGTTCTCTAAGCGCAAAAAGGAACGGATATAATCCAATTCGTCCTGTGTGGAAACGCTTTCATACATTAACTGCCGCAGATAAGTGTCATAAATAATCGGTTTTGTGGCATTGACGACTTCCTGGAGCTGGTTGCGGTCTGTAATGGTTTCCTGAAGTTCGGAATTTAAGGCAACGTATGGACGCATACTGTTTTTGACTAATAAAACCACGACAAACAGTCCGAGAATAACGGCTGCGGCAAAAATCACGACAAACAGGCTCTCATAAGCGGAGACATACAGCGATGCAGGCTGTATCAGATAGTAGTGATAGCCGTTTGCCGCGGAGATGCATCTGGTAATGTGCATGGACCTTCCGCCTAAAGAGAGGGCTGCGGTTTCGTTGTGGAAGACAAGTTCTGGCAGTTTGCCGGTAAGGGACGCATAAGCCGAATCCGAGAAAGCCGTGCGGTCGGAATCATTTTCCGTAAAATAAAATACCGGTGTATTGTTTTCATCGAGTGCTAAAAGACAGCCGCCGTCCTCTAAGGAAATACCGGAGAAAATATTGCGCAGCTTCTGGCTGCTGATTTGGAATCCGGCAGTTACCGGAATATTTTTGTAGGAGAGCGTGTTTAAGTTTACAAGATACAAATAGCTGTCTGTCACACCATCCGCGCTTTTTCCAGTGATAAAATGCATAGTCCCATTTCCATTGTCTGCATAAATGTAGTCTTTCCATGTTTCATAATCCGGAATGCCGGAAGGATAGTTCCTTTCATAAAAAAGAGCATCGGATTTAAATGAATTTATTGAAGCCACATATTGTGTGTTTCGCAGATATATAAAATAGGAAGTAACCGGAATGCCTGGATAGCTAACCAGAGAGGTCGACATCTCATTTTTCAGCCGGAAACCATTTAAGAAAAATTCATTCTGGTTCGTATCTTCTGCACGGGCAAGCGTTAAAAAGGTGCTTTCCTGCGTAAGCTGTCTGCAATAGGTTTCGATTGCCATGAAATCATTATCTAAGAGTGTGACAGCATTATTGAAGGAAGCGTGGTTCTGATACCAGAATTCTGCCTGTGAACTTTTCGATGCAGAAAGATGCAGATAGATGACAAGAAATAAAATGATACACAAAAAAAGGCTGTACAAGATGGTAAAACGCACTGATATTTTGGTATGTGAGTCCTGTGATGATACAATATTTGTCTGGTGTAAATGCTTTCTATTCATAAATGGTATAATCCCTTTTCTAATCGGAAAGATTCAAAAATTGCATGGCAAAAGTGTCCTGTTCTGGACGGCTCCTGCAACTTCTTTACTGTATCACAAAAATAAAAAAAATACAACAGAAGATGATGAAAAGCCCGAAAATCAAGGGCGTACGGGGGCGAAAACAAAATTTGTTCCCCACCTCAAAATTTGTTTCTTGCAGAAAAAGGCAAAAGATGATAATGTGAATGCAGGACATGAAAGAGCTTACATTTCGTGTCACACAAATCAATTTTTTATAGGAGGTTCTTATGAAAAAGAAAGTAGTTTCATTGCTCATGGTTGCTGCTATGGTAGCAAGTATGGCAGGATGTGGTTCCAATGGAAGCACAAATTCTAACTCCAATGCAAACGCAGGTTCTGATTCCAATGCTTCCAGCAATGCTGGGGGAGCAGCTGCTGGTACAGAAGCAACTGGAGCAGAAGACAATGGTGCGGCTGACACAGCAAGTGATGTTGAGAAACCGGAAGAAATCACCATGATGGTTGACGCTACCGTATTCACAGAGGAAAACGGTCAGGCAGAGTTCATCGCAAAATTGGAAGAGCTCACCGGAATCAAAATCAATGTCATCCAGCCAGACCATGACGCATACTACGATGTAGTAGGTCAGACAATCGCAAGCGGCGAATGGCCAGACGTTATCATTCTTGGTTCTACCTATTATGCAGGTTATGCTGCAGAGGGCGTTCTCTGGGATATGTCTGAAGCGTATGAGAACTCTGAATTAAAGCAGAGACAGGATGCATACGGCAGCACAGGTGTTGTCGATGGTGTTAAGATTGACGGCAAGTTATATGGTATGCCGGCAGCACGTGGTAACGGATGTGTTACATATGTAAAGCAGTCCTGGTTAGATGAGGCTGGCTTAGAGGCTCCGACAAACTATGAAGAGTACATCAATATGCTGACTGCATTCTCCCAGAATGGTCATTATGGCGTATCTGCAGCAGGTTTCATCGGAACAGAGGCTCCATACACCAACTATCTGCCAGAGTTCTATCAGGATGCACATCCAAGTTTCTACAAAGCAGAAGATGGTACATGGAAAGACGGATTTACCGAGGATTCCATGAAAGAAGCACTCCAGAGAATGGCAGATGCTTATGCAGCAGGTTTAATTGATCCGACTACATTAACAAATGGTACTTCTGACTGCCGTAACAAGTTCTACAGCGATGAGTTCGGTGTATTTACTTACTGGGCAGGAACCTGGGCAACCAACTTAAAGACCAACCTGGAGGCAAACAAACTTGATGGTGATTTAGTTGCTCTTCCTCCAATCGCTGAGGTAGGACAGTACCTTGACCGTGTTCCTCCGGTATGGTGCATCACCTCTACCTGTGAGAATCCGGAAGGCGTATTCAAATATTTCATCGAAGCTATGCAGGATGGCGGAGACACCCAGTTCTTATGGACATACGGTGTTGAAGGTATTCACTGGTCAACAGCAGCAGAGACCTTATTCGCTGGTACTGAGAACGAGAAGACTTATGCAGAAGGCGAGTTCCATATGCTTGAGAACCGTGAGAAAGAGGGAACTCAGTATACAAAAGCTCACATTGATCCGATGCTTGCTTTAGTAGAACTTGCAAATGACCCGAAGGAAACAACTGTTGCAGACGAAGCTAAGAATTCTTCACAGATCTTCAATGATAACTGTGTAACAGCAGACCTGATTCCTTCTAGTGATGCAATGAGCCAGTACAACGGTGACCTTACAACCTTAAAGAATACATTAATCGCTAAGGTTGTAATGGGCGAGATGACAATCGACGAGGCATATGCTCAGTTTGAATCTGAACATGGTGCTGAGTGGTCACAGGCTATCGTAGATTCTTTGAATCAGTAAAAACTTTCCTGTAATGGGAAAACAATAAAAGAACGGAATGTGGGGTTGTGCTTCCATAGCTCCACATTCCTTCATGAAAGAGAAGACTTAATTTGTAAGATAAAACTTAGTTTCTCATGGGTATCCTAATTTTATTGAAGAGGAAGAACAGATATGAAAAATAAGAAAAATCAAGCTGCCGCACCAAAGGCATCAAAGAAAAATTTGGGAGCAAAAATGTATAAATACAGAGGATTCTATCTGATGTTTCTTCCTGTATTCATTTTTGCAGTTATTTTCTTCTATCTGCCAATGCTTGGCGTAAGATATGCATTTACCAGTTATAACGGTATTAAGGATGCAACCTTTATTGGACTTCAGAACTTCCAGAAGATGTTCAGTATGCCAAACTTCTGGTCTGCATTTATTAATACCTTAGAGATTAGTATTATCAAACTTGTACTGACAACGGTTGTTGCAGTCGTAGTATCCATTTTCTTAAATGAGATTATCAATATTCACTTTAAAAAGATTGTACAGACCATTATTTATCTGCCACACTTTATGTCATGGGTAGTTACAGCATCTGTATTCTCCCTGATTTTGGCGCCGACCAGCCAGGGTCTTGTAAACACCTTCCTGGTAAATATCGGTGTACTTGATTCAAGCAGTATGATTTACTTCCTTGGCAATTCCAAGTGGTGGAGATTTTCATACTATATCATTAATATTTGGAAAGAAACCGGTTGGCAGACCGTTATCTTCATGGCGACGCTTGCCGGAATAAATACAGAGCTTTACGAGGCAGCATCTATCGATGGTGCCGGACGCTGGGGCAAAATGCGTTATATTACATACCCGGCATTACGTAACACAATTCTTACCGTATTAATCTTAAACCTTGCAAAAGTTATGAACCTGTTCGAGTCTGCATTCGTATTACAGAACGATGCGGTTCTGGATACTGCAAACGTTTTGGAAACCTACATTTACTATCAGACCTTTAACAGTGGAGCAATTCCAAACTATGGATATACAACTGCAATTGGTTTGTTTAAATCCTTGGTAGGCTGTATCCTTGTTCTTGCCTGCAACCATTTAAGCAAGAAGATTCGTGACGGCCGGGGCATTGTATAGGAAGGAGCGGCAGAGAATTATGAAAAGCAGAAAAAAACTTCATGTATTTCCGGTTGTAAACGGAATTATATTTATCATTATAAGTTTGATTATTATCGTCCCGATGTGGAAGGTATTAGTAGACTCCTTAGATTTAAGAACCGCATATGGTATGAAATTATGGCCGGAGCAGTTCGGATGGGATGGATACATTTCCGTATTCAAAAACCCGACTTTGTTCCATCCGTTAGTGGTTTCCGTTATCACAACAATTGCAGGAACTGCAATCGCATTGACACTGTCAACACTCGGTGCTTATGTACTGATTCAGTGGGATATGCCGGGACGTAACTTCTTCGCAAATATGTTATTATTCACCATGATTTTCAATGGTGGTATGATTCCTACCTATCTGGTATTGAAATCATTGCATTTGACGAACACCATCTGGGTTGTAATTTTATTCCCGGCACTTAACGTATACAATCTGGTATTGATGCGTAACTTCTTTGAAGGCATTCCAACCAGTTTGTTTGAATCTGCAACACTTGACGGATGTTCTCCGATGCAGACTTTCGTCCGTATCGTACTTCCGATGTCAAAAGCAGCATTAGCATCTATCGGTTTAATGTTTGCCGTTACTTACTGGAACGATTATACGCATTACAAACTTTACATTACCGATTCCAGCTTATACAACTTCCAGATGAAGTTAAGAAGCGTTATCATGGGTAGTGATTTGCCGCAGGCCAATGGTTCTGCAACTGAGAATACGGTTAAGAACGCAGCCATTATCGTTGCAATCATTCCATTTATGATTCTGTATCCTTTCTTACAGAAATACTTTGTAAAGGGTGTTAATATTGGAGCAGTAAAAGAGTAAGCAAGAGGACGAAATTATGGCGACAATCTATTGGGCAGGTGATTCCACCGTTCAGTACAATGATATCACAACATATCCTCAGACAGGCATAGGGCAGGTGTTTCACCTGTTCCTAAAGCCGGAGGTAAAGGTTTTGAACTTTGCAAAGAACGGTAGAAGCACAAAGAGCTTTATTGATGAAGGAAGATTAGCTGCCATTGAGGAGCAGATCACGGAAGGTGACTTCCTTTTCATTCAGTTTGGACATAACGATGAAAAGAAGGCAGACCCGGCCAGATACACAGATCCGTTTGGACAGTATATGGTGAATCTGGAGCGGTTTGTCAATGCAGCACGCGGGAAAAAGGCTTACCCGGTACTGATTACTCCTTTAGAGCGCAGATGTTTTGCAGAAGGAAATCAGCTTGGCGTAGGGGAACATTCGGATTATGTGGCTGCCATGAAGCAGGCTGCAGAAAATTTAGATGTTCCATTGATTGATTTATACAGCATGAGCCGCGAAAAATTGCGCAAGGCGGGTGCTGAAAAAACAAAAGACTGGTATATGCATCTGCCAAAAGATGTTTATCCATCCCATCCGGAAGGACTGACGGATAATACGCATCTGAAGTATGAGGGTGCAGTCGTATATGGTGGATGTATTGCAGCAGGCCTGAAAAAATTGGGCGGTAGATACAGCAAATTATTATTAGAGGCTTAAGAGAAATCTTAAGCCTTTTGTAGATAATAGCGGAGGTTTCGATGACAGACAAGGAAAGATGCTTACAGGAAGCATTTGAACAAAGGTCACTTGCAGATGTAACAGCAATTTTGACGGAAGAACCATCCTGCATTGATGGAAAAACCACGGATGGAATCCCATTTGCCCTCTATGCGGCGAAGCAGGGGGATTTTGCGATTGTAAAATATCTGGTCGAGTATTCAAGGGCGAGTATGAACCTCGTGGACGACAAAAATCGTAACATTCTTCATTATGCGGCAATGTCCGGCAATCTGGAAATGAACCGCTATCTGGTTGAAAAAGTAGGGATGTCGATTGCAGCCGGGGATGCGGAATGTATCACACCGTATCAGATTGCATGGGAGAGGGATGATAAAGAACTGCTTTCCTATTATGAAGAGAGAACCGGTGCCGCTTACGAGGCAATGTATCATAATCCCATCCGTACCGGAATGTTTCCGGACCCTTCGATTGTGCGGGTAGGGGAAGACTATTATATGGTAAATTCTTCGTTTATCTTTTTCCCGAGTATTCCGATTTCCCATTCAAGAGATTTAATTCACTGGGAAATCATCGGCTATGCCGTGACAGAACCGGAGTGGGCGGCGCTAGAAGAGTTAGAAGGCGGCAGAGGATATTGGGCGCCGGATATTTCCTATGATGGCGGCAGATTTTATATCACTGCAACATATCGGTTAAACGACACCGGGACCGTCTACCGCAAACAGATTGTGGTATCTTCGGACAAACCGGAAGGACCTTACAGCAAGCCTGCCATCATAGACGAGGACGGAATCGACCCGTCTATTTTCCATGAGGATGGAAAACACTATATGCTCTTAAACCGTGGTGCGCGGATTCTTGAGTTAAATGAAGATTGTACGAAACAGATTTCAGAGGCAAAGCTTTTATACTACGGTGACCAGAAGCGTGCGCCGGAGGGACCGCACCTCTTAAAGAAGGACGGATATTATTACCTGTTTCTTGCCGAAGGAGGAACCGGCATGGGACACCGCATCAGCGTGGCGAGAAGCCGGGAGCTGATGGGAGATTATGAGCCTTGTCCGTACAATCCGGTTATGCGCCAGAAAGATGAAAAAGCGGCAATTCAGCGCTGCGGACATGGAAAACCGGTCTGCACGCAAAACGGGGAATGGTACATGGTTTACCTTTGCGGCAGGATGATAGGCGATGGCTACAGTATCTTAGGACGTGAGACGGCATTAGACCCGGTTACCTGGACGGCAGACGGCTGGCCGATTGTAAATGGCTTAAAGGGACCAAGCGTATTGCAGAAAAAGCCCCTGCTGCCGGAGTGGAAGCCGACGGAAATCGATTTTAAGAAGCAGTGGGTGACACCGCGTGCGCCGGAGACGGATGGAGTCTTATGGGAGGACAATGCCGTGGTGTTAAAGGGCAGCCGTTATCCGTTATCACGGGTGGAGGCACGAAATATTCTATTGCGCCGCCAGACGGATTTTTCCTTTTCGGCAGGTGTAACCTGCATTGTGCCGGAACTTTCAGAGGGACAGGAGGCAGGCATCACCTGTTACTATGATGAAAATACCTGGATAAATTGTTTCCTTGGATATAAAAATGGCTTGTTTGTGCAGGTAAAAGAACATATCGGCACAAAGGATATCTGCCATGAACCGATGGCGGTAACGGAACTTTCTGCCGGAGACGAATTTTATTTTTGCGTGGAAACGGAATATTTAAAACGCAGTTTTTCTGCGGGAAAGACGGCAGGCAAAAAGAAGCTTGTAACTAGTGTCCCGAATGTCTATTATCTCTGTGATGAGGGAATTTCGATGGGCAAACGGTTTACCGGAGCGATGCTTGGAATGTATGCGTATGCAGGGGAAACGCCGCTTTTTGTGCGTTTTATGGATTTCTCTTACGAGGGAAAGGACAAAAACAGATAAAACAAGAAGCTGTAAGAGACAGCGGAAAGTGAGAAGAATATGGACGAGAAATGGATGGAGACAATGACTGCGAAGGAGAAATTCGGAGAGAAAATTTCGTTTGAAAAATTGCAGGAAGTAATGCCTTCCTATATGAAATATGAGACGGTATATGGAAAGAAAGAACATTATAATTTCATTGTAAGCCGTTTAGCCGAGGCAAAGAATGAGATTCAAAAGGGCAATTTTGGACAGATGCTTTTATACCTTGAGGCACTTGAGGGAACGCTTTCCAATATGAGCATTGAAATCTACGAGCAGTACCGCGCGTTGGAGGATTTGTTCCGTGCCGTATTAAAGGATGCGCGTGCGATTGCTGCAAGCCAGAGCCGTGAGGAACAGAAACGTCTGGCAGAAATCGAACAGACGGCGTGTGAGATGGGAATCCTTCTGGCAGAAAAATACGAGGATGAAATCAGACGTCTTACAGACGGAACAAACGAGACAGCTGTAGAAAAAAGAGAGCCGGCAAAAGAGCAGATTCCAGTGAAGCTTCTTGCTAAGACCGCAAGAAGTGCGACATTTGAGATTGCAGACGGCGGAATTTATGAGACGAAAGAAACCTACAACGTATATCTGAACGGAACGTTAAAAGGAACCGCGGCAACCGTTGTCACATCCGTATTTGAACTGATTCCGGCAATGGCATATGAGGTACAGGTGGTGAAGGCAGACGGCACCGTTGCGGGAAGTCTTTCCTTTACAACAGAGGAAGAATTTGTAACTCTTAATGTAAAAGAGTTTGGCGCAGTGGGAGACGGCGTGAACGACGATACACGTTTCATCCAGGCGGCAATTCTTTCCTGCCCGCCCAAAAGCCGCGTGCTTGTTCCGGCAGGAACCTACCGCATCAGCAGTCTGTTCTTAAAGAGCGATGTGAATTTAGAGCTTGCCGAGGGCGCAGAACTTCTGGCATTTACAGACCGTGCACTGTTTCCGAAGTTCCCGGCACTTATCACAAGCTATGATGAGACGGATGAATATAACCTTGGCACCTGGGAAGGCAATCCACTGCCGATGTTTGCGGGAATCATTACCGGAATCAATGTGAAAAATGTAACAATCTACGGAAAGGGAACCATCAACGGAAATGCCTCCAAGGAAACCTGGTGGAAGAATCCGAAGGTGATGAATATTGCATTCCGTCCGCGACTGTTTTTTATCAGCCATTGTGAAAATATCATGTTACAGGGCGTGAAGTTCTGCAACAGCCCGTCCTGGACGCTGCATCCGTACTTCAGCAACGAACTGAAATTTTATAACCTTGCGGTTGAGAACCCGAGCGATTCCCCGAACACCGACGGACTCGACCCGGAATCCTGCAAGAACGTGGAAATCGCAGGTGTGCGCTTCTCGCTCGGCGATGACTGTATCGCAGTCAAGTCCGGCAAGATTTACATGGGAAGAAAGCATAAGACGCCGTCTGAAAATATTCATATCAGACAGTGCTTGATGGAAAACGGTCATGGTGCCGTGACACTCGGAAGCGAGATGGCGGGCGGTGTCATCAATCTTTTAGTGGAAGAGTGCCGGTTTTCCCATACAGACCGCGGACTGCGCATCAAGACGAGACGCGGAAGAGGTGAGGATGCCATCCTTGACCGTATCACGTTCCGCAAAATCAGGATGGACCATGTGATGACACCGTTTTGCGCAAACAGCTTTTATTTCTGTGACCCGGACGGAAAGACCGCATATGTCCAGAGCAGAGAGGTAATGCCGGTGGATGAGCGGACCCCAGCCATGAAACGGTTTGAATTTTCGGATATTGAGGCAAAGAACTGCCATGTTGCTGCCTCCTATTTTGAGGGTCTTCCGGAGAAAAAAATCGAGGAAATTGTGATGAAGAATGTCTCAGTTTCGTTTGCAGAGAACGCAAAGAGCGGCGTTCCGGTCATGTCAGAGGGTGTGGAGACCTGCAGCAAGAGAGGATTATTTGCAAGAAACGTGACAAAGCTGGTGCTTGACCATGTCGTAATCGAAGGTCAGGTTGGTGAGAAACTCGAACTTCATGACATTGATGAGAAAATTGTAGAGGATTAAAGGAGAAAAAAGATGCAGTTAGGAATCCGGTTACATGATATTAAAAAGGCGCCGCTTGAGGAGCGCCTTTCCATTGCACATGAGCAGGGTTTTGCCTGCGGCCATTTAGCGCTGTCAAAAGTAATTTCCGAGTATCCGGTTGACGACGGTGCGCTGACACCGGGCTATGCGCTTTATCTGAAAAAGCTGTTTGCGAAAAACGAACTGGATATCGCAGTGCTCGGATGCTATTTAAACCTCGCAAATCCGAATCCGGAGAGCCTTAATAAAATAAGAAAACGCTATCTGACCCATATCCGTTTCGCATCGCTTCTGGATGTGGGCGTAGTCGGAACAGAGACAGGTGCCGTAAACGAGGAATACAAGTTTGAAGAGAGAAATCACAGCGGGGAAGCACTGGACATTTTCATTCACAATGTCCGTCCGGTGGTAGAGTACGCGGAAAAGATGGGGGTTATCTTTGCAATCGAGCCGGTATACAAGCATATCGTATGCAACCCGAAGCGTGCGAGAAGAGTGTTGGATGAAATCAATTCCCCGAACCTTCAGATTATCTTTGACCCGGTCAATCTGCTCGATATCAGTAACTACAAGAATCGTGACGAGATTATTGGAGAGGCAATGGAATTGCTCGGGGACGATATCGCCATGATTCACATCAAGGATTTTGTGGTGGAAGATGGAAAATTAGTGTCGGTGGCAGCCGGAACGGGAGAGATGGATTATACGAAAATCATGAAGTTCATCCGTGAGAGAAAGCCGTATGTTCATGTGACACTTGAGAATACTGTGCCGGAGAATGCGGTAGCGGCGAGAGAGTATATCCAGAACCTGTGGGAGCAGGCAAAATAAAAGAATTAGAATAAGGAAGGGAGAACGTCAAAAAGAGGGCGTTCTCCTTTTTTTGCTGGATATAAAAAAGCAAAAAATGACATCCGCACGAAGCGGATGCCATTCGGTTTCTCATTGTTCTTGATTAAGCTCTTTCAACTTTGCCAGATCTTAAGCAGGAAGCACATACATATAATTTCTTTGGTGTTCCATTTACTTTACAGCTGACACGTTTGATGTTAGATTTCCACATTCTATTAGATCTTCTATGAGAATGGCTCACATTGTTACCGAAATGAGCGCCCTTTCCACAAACTGCACATTTTGCCATCGTTTTGCACCTCCTTGCATTTTCCTGAACCTGCATCACAAGTATCAAAAACGACTTGTCTCATGAACCTACAGGCTCGCAACATGAATATTCTAGCAGATAAAACATAAGAATGCAAGCGAATTTTAAAAAAAATATAAAAAATCGAATTTATGACTATGAATTTTCACAAAAAGCGGTTATAATATACAATAAACTAGCGTTAATATGGCTTTGAAAGGAGCACGGACGTATATGAATGGATATATGGAGAACCAGTTGGGAAAAGTTACAATCGATTCAGATGTGATTGCAACTTATGCAGGATCTGTTGCAGTAGAGTGTTTTGGAATTGTAGGCATGGCTGCCGTTAATATGAAAGACGGACTTGTAAAACTTTTAAAAAAGGATTATTTAAATCACGGCATCAATGTTTCTGTTGATGCAGATAATAAGATTATTATTGATTTTCATGTCATTGTTGCCTATGGTGTCAGTATCGGAACGGTTTCTGACAATTTGATTGAGACGGTAAGATACAAAGTAGAAGAGTTTACCGGAATGGAAATCAAAAAAATTAACATTTACGTTGAAGGCGTACGTGTGATTGATTAAGGAGGATTTAAAAGGTGGAAATCACTACGATAAATGCTGAAGCGCTTGCAAAGGCTTTCCTGGCAGGAGCAAAGAATTTAGAGGCAAAGAAAGAGTGGATTAATGAGCTGAACGTATTCCCGGTGCCGGATGGAGATACCGGAACGAATATGTCGATGACAATTATGTCGGCTGCAAAAGAAGTATGTGCGCTGGAACGTCCGGATATGAAGGCATTGGCAAAGGCAATCTCTTCCGGCTCTCTCAGAGGCGCCAGAGGAAATTCCGGCGTTATTCTCTCCCAGCTGTTCCGCGGGTTCACCAAGGTGATTGCAGAACATGATGAGTTAGACGTACAGATTTTGACAGATGCGTTCCAGAAGGCAGTAGAGACCGCTTACAAGGCAGTTATGAAGCCAAAAGAGGGAACGATTCTTACGGTTGCAAAGGGAATGGCGGATAAGGCGCTCATTCTTTCCGAGGAGACAGATGACCTTCTGACCTTTATTCAGGCAGTGATTGAAGAGGGCGACCGTGTGCTTGACAAAACACCGGATATGCTTCCTGTTTTAAAACAGGCAGGCGTTGTGGATTCCGGCGGACAGGGACTGATGCAGGTATTAAAGGGTGCTTCTGACAGCCTTCACGGCAAAGAAGTGGATTATACCATCGAAGTACCAGAAAAGCCGCAGCAGACAGCAGGTGGTTCTTCTTACAATATCGAGGCACAGGCAGAGCAGGAAATCAAGTTTGCGTACTGTACCCAGTTTTTGATTATGTTAGAGAAGCCGATGAGCAGCAAGGCAGAAAATGAATTCAAGAGCTACCTTGAGACGATTGGTGATTCCATCGTAGTCGTTGCAGATGATGAGATTGTAAAGGTACACGTACATACCAATGATCCGGGACTTGCAATGCAGCGCGGATTAACGTATGGCGGACTGACCACGATTATCATCGAGAATATGAAGTTAGAGCGTGATGAGAAGGTTTCTGCCTTGAAAGAGAAAGAGATGCAGGAATCTATGCAGACACCAGCACAGAGTGAATCAAAACCTTCAGAACCGCCGAAGGAAATGGGCTTTATTTCGGTCAGTATCGGAGAAGGAATCAATGAAATTTTTAAAGGTCTTGGTGTAGACTACATTATCGAGGGTGGTCAGACAATGAATCCGAGTACCGAGGATATGTTAAATGCGATTGAGCGTGTCAATGCAAAGAATATCTTTATCCTTCCGAACAACAAGAATATCATTCTTGCGGCAAACCAGGCGGCAGCATTAAGTGAAGATAAGAACATTGTGGTAATTCCGACCAAGACCGTTCCGCAGGGAATTACGGCATTAATCAACTTTATGCCGGACTCTTCGGTAGAGGAGAATACCGCACATATGACGGCAGAGCTTGAGAATGTGAAATCCGGTCAGGTGACCTATGCGGTCCGCGATACGATTATTGACGACAAGGAAATCAAACAGGATGATTATATGGGAATCGGCGACCACGGAATTATTTCTGTCGGAAAAGAGCTTGAGAACACCGTCCTTGAAATGATTGATGCACTTGTCGATGAAGATTCCGCAATCGTTTCCATCTATTACGGGGAAGATATGAAGGAAGAGGATGCCTCTGTCATTGGAAGAAAAATCGAGGAAAAATATCCGGATGTGGAAGTGGAAATTCACTACGGCGGACAGCCGATTTATTACTACGTAATTTCAGTAGAGTAGAGGTAGGTTATGGAACGCAATTCTGCAATTTCACAGTTGAAAGGAATTGGCGCAAAAACAGAACAGCTGTTTCAAAAATTAGGAGTATACACCGTTGGTGATATACTCCTTCATTATCCAAGGAGTTATGTGCAGTTTCCAAAGACAAAGCATATACAGGATTTAATGGAGGGTGAGACGGCAGCCATCTGTGGCAGGGGGTTAAAAACACCTGTTGTAAGACGCCTGCAGGGCAATCTTTCCGTGACGGTTGCCGTTATCGGAGAGGCACCTGCCTCGGGCGGAGCATCGTTAGAAAATGCCAGAGAGACAGTCGAGGCGGTCTGGTTTCGGATGCCGTATGTCAAGAACCAGTTAAAGCCCGGGGAGCGCTATGTCTTTTATGGAAAGATAAAGAAAAAGGGAAACGGCTATTCCATCGAACAGCCTGCAATTTATACGGAAGAACAGTATGAGGAGCGGCAGGAGGCGTTTCTGCCGGTCTATGCGTTGACTAGTGGATTGAGCAACAATCAGGTGACAAAGACGGTGCGGTTAGCGCTCTCGGACGATGCCTTATTTACGGATTATATTCCGATGTCAATCCGGGAAAAATATCAGCTCTGCGAATACAACTACGCAATACGTCAGATTCATTTCCCGGATGATATGGATACGCTCATTACCGCCAGAAGACGTCTGGTATTTGACGAGTTTTTTCTGTTTATCCTAAGTATGCAGTATCAGAAAGAGAAGCGGAGCAGAGAGCCAAACGAGTTTGTATTCTGCAAGGAGGATGAGACCGAACAGCTTCTTAAAAAACTCCCTTACGAGCTTACCGGTGCACAGAAGCGTGCGCTTGCGGATATCAGACGGGATATGCGGGGACCGTTTGTCATGCAGAGACTGATTCAGGGAGATGTCGGGTCCGGAAAAACCATCCTTGCATTTCTTGCGATGGCAGATGCGGCGGCAAACGGCTATCAGTCGGCAATCATGGCGCCAACCGAGGTGCTTGCGAGACAGCACTACGAGACATTTCAGGGGTTATGTGAGCAGTTTGGATTAAAAATACCGGTGGTTCTGTTAGTCGGTTCGATGACGGCGAAGCAGAAGCGCCTTGCCTATGAGGCGATGCAGCTTTACCCGAATGCCATGATTATCGGAACCCATGCGCTGATTCAGGAAAAAGCACTGTACGATAATTTGGCACTCGTAATTACCGATGAGCAGCACCGTTTTGGTGTCCGCCAGAGAGAGACATTTGCGGACAAGGGCACGAATCCGCATATCCTTGTCATGAGTGCGACGCCGATTCCGCGTACACTTGCCATTATTATTTACGGAGACCTCGACATTTCGGTGGTGGATGAGGTCCCGGCGAAGCGCCTTCCGATAAAAAACTGTGTCGTGGATACGAATTACCGGAGCAAGGCATACGAGTTTATCGAAAAGGAAATAAAAAACGGACATCAGGCATACATTATCTGTCCGCTTGTCGAGGAAAGTGAGAATATGGAAGCGGAGAACGTGACGGACTATGTCAAAAAACTCCGTAGTATTTTCCCGGAAGAGATTGCGCTTGGACTGCTACATGGAAAGATGAAGCCGGATTTAAAAAACGACGTGATGGACTGTTTTATGCGCGGAGAGATACAGGTGCTTGTGTCAACGACTGTTGTAGAAGTAGGGGTCAATGTGCCAAATGCAACGGTGATGATGATTGAAAATGCGGAGCGGTTCGGACTTGCGCAGCTTCACCAGTTAAGAGGTCGTGTCGGGCGAGGGGATGCGCAGTCCTACTGTATCATGGTCAATTGCAGCCAGAGCAAAACGGCGAAAAAGCGTCTGGAAATTCTCAATGCTTCCAATGACGGGTTTAAGATTGCAAGCGAGGATTTAAAGCTGCGCGGTCCGGGAGATTTCTTCGGAATCAGACAGTCCGGCGAAATGCAGTTTGCGCTGGCAGATATTTACCAGGATGCGGCGGTGTTACAGCAGGCATCGGAAGAAGTGACGGAGATTTTATCCGAAGACCCGGAACTTACCTTAGAAGAGCACCGGAATCTGCGCCATTATATGGAACTGTTTGAGGAAAATCAGAGGAACAGACTAAATCTGTAGAGAAGGGCGGATGGCTTAGATGTTAAATTTTGGACTGGACTGGGACGATGTGATTTCACCGTTAAATGAAATCGCAGTCAGAATGGCAAACAAAGAGGAAGGGCTTGACCTGAAGTTAGAAGAGATTGACAGCTGGGAGTTAAAGGGAAGAACGGCTGCCATTCTTAAATATTATAACGACATTCGTCTGTATGAGAGACAGACGGTGAGTGAGGAGGCAAAAGCGTTTGTGAACACGCTGCGCCGGAAGGGAAATGTCTACTTTATTACCGCCATTGGACCGAAATTCATGAGCTATCGCGCGGAACAGATTCTTCGGGCGTTTCCTGATTTCCCGGAAAATAATATCATTATGGGCTTCCAGAAGACGCTGGTGCAGTTTGATGTGACGCTCGATGACGGGCCGCATAATATTTTAAAAAGCGGTGCAAAATATCCGGTGCTTTACCGGAAGCCCTGGAACCGGAATCTGAGCGGCGTATTGTCGGTAAATAATTACAGCGAATTTTTACAGCTTGTTGACCAGATTAAGGAATCCATGGTGGAGGATAAAAAGCCGGTGGAGCATCCATGCGTAGTCGCACTTGTGGGACCATCCGGTTCAAACAAAAACGAGGTGGCTGGTCTGCTTTTGGAATCTGGCATTGCAAAGCCGGTTCACTCCTATGTGGTCGGGCGGGAAGATTTGATGCACCGGCATATTTCGGAGCAGGAATATGCGCTGCACCGGGAAGAGTTTGTGACAGCGACCGTCTATGCCGGAAAGCAGTATGGCGTCAAAATCGAGGATATTTCCCAAATCCTTGCAGGTGGAAAATGTGCCGTGATACCGCTTGATATCGGTGGTGCCATTTCCATGAAACGTTTGTTTCCGACGGTCATCATTTTCTGTAAGAACAGCAGAGAGAATATGATTGCCGACATTTTGGAAAAGAACATCGGGAATACGGAGAAGAAATACCGGTTGCTATCCATCGAAAAAGAACTTCAGAATGCCAAATTGTGCGATTACATCGTGCGCACGGCAGAACCGGACGCTGCGATGGAACAGATTGCAAAAATCTTAGGATAGGGTAATATAACAGAACTGCCCGGATATTAAAAACCCCGCGCGTAAACCATACGTGCGGGGCTTGCTTTCTCATTTGTGGAAAATAACAGTGCTTACTTGCCTGCCATCTGTTTTTCCTGCGCCTCAATCATTTTCTTCACCATATAGCCGCCGACAGAACCGTTCTGTCTGGAAGTCAGGTCACCGTTGTAACCGTCTTTTAACGGAACACCTATTTCGCTTGCAACCTCATACTTGAAACGGTCTAATGCACTTTTTGCCTCTGGAATGACTGCTCTGTTAGATGAACGATTTGACATATTGGTTTCCTCCTTGTTGTGTTTTAAAGTCCTTTGTTTTGAATTCGTTTTTGGTTTGGTTTTTGAACCCTGCGTTTTCGTTTCCGCCTGGTTCACTGATAGTATATGAAAATTGGCGTGCGATAAACATGAAGTTTTTACCAAATTTGTAAGCGCTTTCAAAAAGCGGGTTTACAAAGTCCCCAAAATTCGCTATGATAGAAAAAAACGGTTATTTGAAAATATAATTTTTCAAAAGTGAGGAGAAACCAGACGATGGATAAGATTGAAAAGTATATTGATGAGTTGTTGGAGAAGAGCACACCGGACCGCCCAATCTGGAATATTGAAAAAATTTTGCAGGGCAAGAAGTCAACCTGGAATTACATTGACGGCTGTATGATTAAGGCAATTTTGGAGATGTACGCAATTACAAAGGACGAAAAATATTTTGCATTTGCAGACAATTTCATTGACCACAAGGTGTTCGAGGACGGAAGCATCGACGGATATTCGGTAGAAGAATTAAATATTGACAATGTCAATGCCGGAAAAACCCTGTTTGAGCTCTACGATTTGACCGGAAAAGAAAAATACCGCAAGGCAATCGACCTTGTATACAGCCAGATTGAGCAGATGCCGCGGACAAAGGAAGGAAATTTCTGGCATAAAAACATTTATCCGAATCAGGTATGGTTGGACGGACTTTACATGTGCCAGCCGTTTTATATGGAATATGAGACACGTTTTAATGACAAAAAGAATTATGACGATATTTTCAGTCAGTTCTTCAATGTCGTGGAACATATGAGAGACCCGAAGACCGGATTATATTATCATGCGTATGATTCTTCCAGAGAAATGTTCTGGTGCGATAAGGTGACAGGACTGAGCCAGAACTTCTGGCTGCGTGCGCTTGGCTGGTATTCCATGGCGTTGCTTGACACGCTTGACAAGGCAGATGCTTCCGTGGGAGAGCCGTATGAGCGCTTAAAACAGGTTTTTGTGGAACTTATGGATGCCATGTTAAAATACCAGGATGAGAGCGGTATGTGGTATCAGGTTGTAAATGTGGGCGGCATGGAGAAAAATTACCTTGAGACCAGCGGAAGTTCCATTATGGCATATGCGCTGTTAAAGGGCGTGCGTCTTGGATTCTTACCGGAGAGCTACAGAGAAGCCGGCAAAAAGGCATTTCATGGTATCTGTGAGAAATATCTGTCCGAGGATGAAAACGGAGAACTGCATTTAGACGGAATCTGCCTTGTGGCAGGACTTGGCGGTGCCACAAAGCGTTCCGGTACATTTGATTATTATATGTCTGAACCGGTTGTAAAAGACGATGCAAAAGGTGTAGGACCGTTCCTGCTCGCCTACACGGAGATGCGCAGGGCATCTTTAATCTAATAACGTCAGACCTGAAATATCCGGATGGATGGTGAGGGAGTAGTTGGTGTAATAAACGACAAATCCCGGTGCACCTCCATTCGGTTTTTTTACATTCTTTTTCTGGAGATAGTCAATCTCAATTTTGTCATTCTCCCGTCCCTTGGAATAATAGCCGGCTAACTTGCCAGCCTCCTCAAAGACGCGGTCTGGAAGCTCTTCATTTCCTGCTTTTACAATGACATGGGAGCCGGGCATCCCTTTGGCGTGGAACCACCAGTCATTTCCGGTTGCAAACTTAAACGTCAGCTCCTCGTTCTGGTAGTTATTTTTTCCGACATAAATATGATAGCCGTCGGAAGAGAGGTAGTGGAGCGGTTTGCTTTTGATTTTTGCCTTGCGGTCGGAGGACTTGCGCTTGATATAGCCGTAGTCGGTCAGCTCTTCTTTAATCTGTGTCAGGTCATCCTCGGAGAGTGCGATATCAAGGGAGGTAGAAATGCTTTCTAAGTGGTCAATTTCTGCCTTTGTCTCCTGAATTAAGTCGATCAGCGCTTCATAGGTGCGCTTTAATTTGCCGTAGCGGTCAAAATATTTCTGCGCATTTTCCATCGCATTTAAGGTTTCGTCAAGTGGAATGGTCACTTCTTCCCCATTGTAGTAGTTTGTTGCCACAAGCTCCTTTGCACCCTCGGCAAGCCCGTAGCCGTAGGTGTGCAGCAATTCGCCGTAGACTTTATATTTTTCACGTTTCTCGGTGTCTGCAAGCTGCTTTTGCTGTAACTGGTATTTTTTGCGGTTGCGCTCCAAAGCAGTGGAAACGATGCGGCGTAAGTCTGCGGATTTCTGGCGGATGCGTGTATACACGTTCCGGGAAGCGTAAAAGCCCTCTAACACTTCAGAAATGGAGGCATATTCCTTACAGTCATAGTCGGCGTATTCTGTGAGGCAAAAGCAGGAGAAATCAATCGGCTCCCTTCCTTTTGAAACAATATTCGGAACATAGCGGTGTTCTTTGACATCCTCCATCAGCCAGCTGAAATTGTGGAACAGGTGCTTTTTACCATCGTCATCAAGCGAGTCCACCGGAAGCTCCCCATCAATGGATGCGCGGTGGCAGACTTCGGATGCGAGCAGCGGACTTAAGCCGGTAAAAGAGGAGTAGAGCGCTTTTGTGATGGAAACCGGTTTCTTCATAACCGTTTCCATAAAGGCGTCCTCTGTAACCTCAAGCGGGTTTAATTTGTCCTCCTGTGTTGCCGGAATGCGGTATTCCCTTCCCGGAAGTACCTCACGCAGGGAACTCATTGCGGACGAGACATGCTTGATGCTGTCGATGATGATTCCATCGGAATTACAGAAAATAATATTACTGTGCTTGCCCATCAGCTCAATAATCAGTGTTTTGGTGCACAAATCGCCCATCTCATCGAGATGCTCAATCTCAAAGTGGATGATACGCTCCATATGCGGCTGGTAAATACGTGTAATACGTCCGTTTGCGATATGCTTGCGCAGCACCATACAGAAATTCGGTGCGGTCATGGGGCTTGGCTTGTTTGTCCCGGTCAGGTATACAAACGGTAAAGATGCGCTTGCAGACATCGCAAGGCGGTACTGTCCCTTAGGGGACTTTAACGTAAAAAGCAGCTCGTCGTTTTCCGGCTGGGCAATCTTGCTGATTTTTGCGCCGGAAACTGTGTTGTTTAATTCATATACTAAGTTTGAAATTACAAATCCATCAAATGCCATAAGATATCTCCTTTACAATCCTTACATTATATAGTAAAAATGCCGGAAATACAATGGGAAAAACGAAAAGCCGGTAACGTTTCCAGCCAGAAAACTATTTACTTTTCTGTCACAAGAGGGTAAAGTAGTAGTAAGGAATTTTATGGAAGAGAGGCAGCAGAGAATGGCAAAAGAATTGTTAAAGCGCAGTGAAGTAAAGGAGGAGTATACCTGGAAAGTTTCCGATATGTATGAGTCCACCGCAGAGTGGGAGCAGGCATTAAATCAGGTGAAAGAGATTGCAGACCGGATAGCCGGCATGGAAGGACGCGTGACGGAAAGTGCCGCGAATCTTTATCAGGTGTTGAAAGACTGCGATGCATACGGAGAGATTATCGACCTCGCATTTAATTATGCACAGCGTCTGTATGATCAGGACAGAAATGATTCCACCCATCAGGCAATGTCCCAGAAAGTTTATGGCGTCTGGGCAGATGTCGCAGGAATGATTTCGTTTATTGAGCCGGAGATTCTTGCAGTTCCGGAGGAGCAGTTAGAAACGTTTTACAAAGAACTGCCGAAGCTTGAAAGCTACCGTGGAAAGATTGCAGAAATCCAGAGACTCAGAGGACACAGCCTTTCCGCTGAGATGGAGAAGCTGCTTGCGATGACCTCCGAGATGTCACAGACCCCGGAACAGGTGTTTGCTGTGATGAACAGTGCAGATATCCGTTTCCCGGAGATTACAGATGAAAATGGCGAGAAAGTACGGCTGACTCATGGCAATTATGTGCTTTTCTTACAGAGTGCAGACCGCAGGGTGCGTAAGGAAGCATTTGAGGCGATGTACAGCGTCTACAAGCAGTTTGTAAATACCTTTGCCGGTCTTTATAACGGACAGGTCAAACAGCAGATTTTCTTTGCAAAAGCAAGAAAATACGATTCTACGCTTGATGCGGCATTGACAGCAAACAATGTATCCGTTAAGGTTTATGAGAATCTTTTGGATACGGTTTCTGCCAATATGGACAAACTTCACCGTTATGTGAAACTTCGCAAGAAATGTCTGGAACTTGATGAACTGCATATGTATGATATTTATACCCCGATGATTGCGGATGCAGCGAGAAAGGTTCCGTTTGAAGAAGCCAAAGAGACTGTTTTAAAGGCGCTTGCACCGCTTGGGGAAGAATATGTCGCAAAAGTTAAGGAAGGCTTTGAAAACCGCTGGATTGATGTTTATGAGAACGAGGGAAAATGTACCGGAGCTTATTCTGCGGGCGCCTATGGCACACATCCGTATGTGCTTTTGAACTATTCGGAGACACTCGATGATATGTTCACCCTGGCACATGAGATGGGACACGCAATGCATTCTTTCTATTCAAACAGTACACAGCCGTTTACCTATGCAGAATACAAGCTGTTTGTGGCAGAGGTCGCATCTACCTGTAATGAAGTGCTTTTGATGGAATATCTGCTTAAGAACACAATAGACAAGAAAGAGCGTGCATATCTTCTGAACCATTACCTTGACAGCTTTAAGGGAACGGTATACCGCCAGACGATGTTTGCGGAGTTTGAAAAAGAAAGCAACCGCATGGCAGAACAGGGTGAGAGCCTTACTGCGGAGAGCCTGAATGAATTATATCTGAAATTAAATCAGAAGTATTATGGAACAGATATTATTTCTGATGAAGAAATTGCATTTGAGTGGGCAAAAATACCGCATTTTTATTACAATTTTTACGTATATCAGTATGCAACCGGTTTTTCGGCGGCAGTAGCACTCGCAAGAGGAATTTTAAAAGAGGGTGAACCTGCAGTGGAACGTTATAAGAAGTTCCTTTGCGGAGGCTGTTCAGAATCACCGCTTGAGCTGCTTAAGATTGCAGGGGTCAATCTTGAAAGCCCGAAGCCGGTTCAGGATGCACTTGATGTATTTGGCGAAATACTTGATGAAATAGAAGCACTGCTCGCTTAAACAAAAATTTCCTGGAGCAGTGAATGGGGGAATTATGAATAATATAAAGAAGCCGGTAAAGGCAGCAACATCACAGAAAAATAATAAAGGGAAAAAGAAAAGCGGACTCCGTATTGGAATCGGAGTCAAGATTTTCGGTGGATTTCTGGTCCCGGTCGCGTTTATGATTGTAATCGGTGTGACGGCGTACCAGAAATCGGCAGAAGGTCTGGCCCAGAAGTATGAGCAGTCCACGTTGCAGACAATCGATATGGCAGTAGAAAGCATGGACACCAGCAGCTCCTATATGAAAGCAGAGGCACTCAAATATGCGTTTGATTCCAGCCTGAGCAAATACTTCATCGGAATGTATGATAGTACGCCAATCGACAAGAAAACGTTAATCAGCGATACCAGAACGGCACTGAATGCAGTCATTCTGTCGAATAATACAATCAGTAACATCCATATTATTCCGCAGGACAATGAAGTCTGTATTTCTACCGGAAGTTACCAGAATGTAGACGGATTTTTTAAAGAATATAAAGATATCATGGATGGCAACTTCTCAAACTGGACCGATTCACATGATATGATTGATGAAAAGCTTTCCCTGAAAAAAAGTGATTATATCATGTCGTATCAGATTACGACAAAAGTAAGAAATGCGGTTGTAGTTGTGGATGTAAGTTCTTCCTACATAGAAGAATTTTTAGGTGGTCTTGATTTTGGAGACGGCAGCGTTGTCGGATATATCACACCAAACGGAAGAGAAATCATCTGCGGACAGGAAGTGGCAGACGGAGAAACTGTTTTCTACCAGCAGGATTTCTATCAGAATGCAGCGGCAGGACAGGACACAAGCGGTTATACTACCGTTAATTACAATGGCGGCAGATACCTGTTTTTGTACAGCAGAAGTGAAGAGACAGGTGCAACCATCGGGGTTCTCGTTCCGTATGCGACCATTATCAAACAGGCAGAAGAAATCAAGAATATTACGGCATTCAGTGTTGTGGTTGCTATTATTGCGGCTATTATTGTAGTTACATTTATTATTTCCGGTATCAACCGCAATATGAGACGTATTTCAAGAAAATTAGAGCGTGTGGCAGAAGGAGACCTGACCGGAAATGTAGTGGTTAAGGGAAGAGACGAATTTAACGATCTTGCAGGCTCTGCAACTGATATGATTTCCCAGACCAGAAACCTTGTACGGAAGGTAAACAGTGCAACCGTTCAGTTAGAGGAATCTGCAATGGAAGTAAATCATGTGTCACAGGAGTTGCAGGAATATTCTTCTGATATCACAAATGCAATTGATGAAATCAATGAAGGAATGGGCAGGCAGTCTAATCATGCACAGGAGTGTGTTGAGAAGACAGATTCCTTATCCGCTGAAATTAAAGAGGTGCTTCGTGTTTCCAAGGATGTTGAGAAGATGGTCGGCGAAACAGAGCAGATGATTGAACACGGAATTGATATTGTAAGAAACTTAGGTGAGCGCAGCCGTGAGACAAACGAGATTACAAACCGTGTGGGAAGCAGTGTGGAACAGTTACAGGAACAGATTGACATTATTAACCGTTTCGTTGGAACGATTACCGATATTGCGGAACAGACGAATCTTCTTTCCCTGAATGCTTCGATTGAGGCTGCAAGAGCCGGGGAAGCGGGAAGAGGCTTTGCAGTTGTCGCAGAGCAGATTCGCAAGCTTTCCGATGACTCCGCAGCTGCTGCCAATGAAATCAAAGAAAATGTTGGACATATCAGTGCACAGACAAAGACCAGTGTAGACAACACAAAAGAAGCAGAACAGATGGTTGCTTTGCAGACCGAGTCAGTGGAAGAGGTAGTTGAAGTCTTCCGCTCGATGAACGAGAGCATGCAGTCTCTGATTGAAGGCTTAAAGAAGATTGCAGCAAGTACGGAACGTGCAGATGATGAGCGTTCCCATGCGGTTGAGGCAGTGCGTTATATTTCCGATATTATTGAAGAAAATGCAGGCAATGCGGAAACTGTCAGCGGAATTGCATCAAATCTGTTTGAGAAGGTGGAAAGCTTAAACCGTACCTCCAATGTACTTGGTGAGAATATGACGGGTCTCAAACGCGAAATCGAGGCATTCAAGACAGAAGAATAGCTTTTAAAGAAAAATGACCTGGAAATGATTACCGACGGAAGAAACAGGAATACTATGCTTATAGGAACTGTTTTGACTGGAGGTAAGATTTGTTATGAAACAGGTACAGATACTGATTAATACGCCGGAAAAAGCGGAAAGGCTCTGCCATATATTAAGTGATTTTTATGGACCATTTGACCTTGCCAGAGGAAGCTATACAGTAGATGGCAAATCCATCCTTGGAATATATAGTATGGACCTTTCATCACCGCTTACGCTTACCATTTACAATGAGAGTGAGCCGGTGGAGGAACAGCTTGGAGAATTTCTGGCGGCGAATTAAAAAGCAAACGAGCCAGTGAGAACATATGTTCTCAC
>ENA-ORNF01000268-ORNF01000268.1-human-gut-metagenome-genome-assembly--contig:-NODE-268-length-53517-cov-9.186843_pt1 | contig 53517 bp, 43 predicted proteins | sample MGYA00242110_ERZ509012 | MGnify/ENA primary metagenome ERZ509012 (study PRJEB26280, sample SAMEA2338714) | human gut metagenome | biome: human gut; feature: human-associated habitat; material: faeces... | reverse complement strand
CGTTTTTGTAGCGAGGATACGATCGCTTATGTCCGCTGCGAGGATGAGGAAGACGAGCATTATGAGGAACTGAAGGCGATGGAGGAGGAGATCAAGGAGTTTACTAGGGCGAATGGTGAGCCTTATCGTCTGATTCCACTTCCGATGGCCGATAAGGTGGAATGGGAAGGGGAGCGCTTGCCCGCTACCTACGCTAATTTCTTGATCATGAATGGGGCCGTATTGGTTCCGTTCTATGACTCACCGAAAGATGAGATCGCTAAAGCGGCTTTGCAGGAGGCGTTCCCGGACCGTGAGATCGTGGGTATCAATTGCCTTCCGCTTATCAAGCAACACGGTTCCCTGCATTGTGTAACGATGCAGTATCCAGAAGGCTTTATCGAATAACAACTACAACCAATTAAATATGAAAGTAGGATTAATACAACAAAAGAATACCGCTGATAGAGCGGCGAATATAGAGAAGCTAAAGGTAAATATCCGTAAAGCTGCCCGGGAGGGAGCGGAATTGGTCGTCTTGCAAGAACTGCATAACGGCCTGTATTTCTGCCAGACGGAAGATACGAGTATGTTCGACTTGGCAGAGACGATCCCCGGCCCATCGACGGAAATCTTCGGTGCCTTGGCGAAAGAATTGGGTATTGTCTTGGTGCTTTCCCTTTTCGAGAAGCGTGCCCCGGGCCTGTACCATAACACGGCCGTCGTCTTGGAGAAAGACGGTACGATCGCCGGAAAATACCGCAAGATGCATATCCCGGATGACCCCGCTTATTACGAGAAATTCTATTTTACCCCCGGTGATTTAGGCTTTGAGCCTATCGATACCTCTGTGGGGCGTCTTGGTGTGTTGGTTTGCTGGGATCAATGGTATCCGGAAGCAGCCCGTTTGATGGCTATGCGTGGTGCCGAGATGTTGATCTATCCGACCGCTATCGGCTGGGAAAGTAGCGATACGCAGGAAGAGAAGGACCGTCAGCTGGGTGCGTGGGTGACCATACAGCGGGGACATGCCGTGGCGAACGGACTCCCGGTCATTTCCGTAAATCGTACCGGGCATGAGCCGGACCCTTCGGGACAAACGGGCGGTATCCGGTTTTGGGGAAACAGTTTTGTGGCCGGTCCCCAAGGTGAGCTATTAACCGTATTCCCGAATGACGAGGAGGAGGTACGTGTGATAGAGATCGACAAGACTCGCGGTGAGAACGTGCGTCGTTGGTGGCCTTTCTTCCGGGATCGCCGTATCGATGCGTTTGGTGGTTTGACAGAACGATTTTTAGTATAATGACCGAATACACGCAAGAAGAGGCCGTCTTCCGCATGAACGAAATGGGGAAAGCGGGACGGCCTTTCCTTTTTATCATTGATTATAAACGAGAGCGGATCTACGTGGAGAGGCCGGAAGAGATCGCTCCCTCCGAGTTATTGTACGATTTGAACGGCTTTACGAATACAAATCATGAATGTAACTTGCGGGATTCCTCTCATCTTATATCCGGAGAACCTGTTGAATGGCAACCCTCGTATGTTTCTTTCGAGGAGTATGCCCATTCATTCGAGACCGTTTCCCGGCATATCCATGCGGGTAATTCTTATTTGGTAAACTTGACATGCGCTACTCCGGTATATACGAACCTCTCCTTGAAAGATATCTTTTACCATTCCAAGGCGATGTATAAGCTTTGGATGCGGGATCGTTTCGTGGTATTCTCGCCCGAGATATTCGTGCGGATAGACAACGGATGGATTTATTCTTTCCCGATGAAGGGTACGCTGGACGCTACATTGCCTAACGCTACCGAGCAATTGCTGACCGACCCGAAGGAAACGGCTGAGCATGCTACCATTACCGACTTGATTAGGAATGACTTGAGTAGGGTAGCGTCGAAGGTAGAAGTGGCACGCTATCGTTACATAGAAACACTGCACACGCACAGCGGACCACTGCTGCAGATGAGTTCGGAGATAAAAGGATTGCTGGACGAAGGCTATCAGAATAATTTAGGCGAGTTGCTCTTCTCCATGCTTCCGGCAGGCTCTATAACCGGAGCGCCAAAGAAGCGTACGGTAGAGATTATTGCCGAAGCCGAACATTACGAACGTGGATTCTATACCGGGGTGACCGGTTATTTCGACGGGCGAAATCTGGATAGTGCGGTGATGATTCGTTTTGTAGAGCGAACCGACGATGGGAATATGATTTTTAAAAGTGGCGGAGGCATTACCTTTCAGAGTGATGCCGTAAGCGAATACCAAGAAATGATTCAGAAAGTATATGTGCCGATTTATTGAGACTATTTGTGTAGAAACCGGAAGTGCGCTTCGGATTGATTATCATAACAGCCGACTGAACGCCACGCGCCATGAGTTGTGGGGCGATGTTCCTGAGCTGCGGATAGAGCAGTATATCCAAACCGACAGTTACGTGGAGAGAACTCGCCTCCGCATAGAGTATGATACGGAAATAAGAAAGGTGGAGTACATACCTTACCATCTGCGCCCGGTGTCATCGCTGCGTCTGGTGGAGATGTCCGATGACGCTGATTATCATCTGAAGTATGCCGACCGCAGTGTGCTTAACGCTTTGTTTGAGCGTAGAGACGGAGCCGACGATGTATTGGCGGTGAGAGACGGCTTCATAACGGATACGTCGATAGCGAATGTGGCTTTATGGGATGGCGAGCAATGGCATACGCCTTCACATCCGCTGCTTAAAGGTACGCATCGTCAGTTTCTGATAGATAACGGTATGATGGTGGAGCGTGAAATAAAAACAGACGAACTTTCACGTTACACGAAAATCCGTCTGTTCAATGCTATGATTCATTTCGGCGAGATTGAGTTCTCTACCGATAGATTATTTATTTCCAACCCTCTTCTTTAAGAGCTTCTTTCAGTTGCATGAAAGCTTCGGGTTCTATTCCTCGGCGTATCAGTTCGTCGAACTCTCTTAGGTTGTAGTCGGCCCATCCTGTTCTGCCTTCCACTACTTGGTCTGGGCTTAATGAGAGATAGAGCTTAACCGCCTTTTCGTATTCGCCTTGCAGCAGATATGTGTTGGCTAATGATGAAACAACTTTCGGAGTCTCTTTCAGCTTGTCGGGCAGAGTGTTGTATATAACCTCTGCAGCTTCGGGCTGTTCGTGACGGATAGCGGTACGCATAGCTTCGGTAATGGTTTTCACTCCACGAGCATTGCTGAAGAAGCAGTCGAACACCTGGATAGAAAGTATTTGCGAGATAATGAATATGCGCGGTTCTCCGTTGTGCGCACTCATAGCCACGATATGTTCGGGGTCTATTTTCTCTTCGAACATATCATCGAACATATTGTCGTACGGCAGGCGTATGATGCGTTTATCTGCCGGCTGGAAGCACAGCCAATACAAGTTCTTTTCAGAGATACGTCCGTTCTTGTCGCGGTAAGTAACGTGTACGGGGCGCGACGCACAGATAGCCGCCAATAGAGTTTCGGCTATGACGGTAACGTCATCTTCCGCACTGTTTGTTATCTGCTCGGTGCTGTATATAGTGTCGAGTCCTTCTATCTGGTCTATCTCATCGTAAGGGATGAAGTGATATTCGTCGAGAATCATTTCCTTTCCTTCTATTCCCCAAACGAAAAGCTCGGCTTTCAGTCCCAACGTATGCGAGTCGTATATATACTGTCGGCTGTCGGGTGCGCAAGTGATACGAGTGTAGGGGAACTTCAGCGTTGCTTCTTCCAGCTTAGCTTTCATTTCCTGATAAGCCTCTACTATATCTGTAGGATGCTCAGCGGGTTCTTCTTTCGGCTTAGGCTGTTCTGCCAGTTTCTCGGGCTGAGGTTCCGGTTCTTCCTGCTTAGGCTGTTCGGCTATATCTTCCTCTTTTTGTTCAGGCTCTTCGGTCTCTTTTTCAGCTTCTTCTTTAGCTGCAGCTGTTTCCTCTTTTTCTTCTGTTTCCGATTCTTCCGGTTCCTCAGTTTCTGTTGTAGTTTCTTCTTCCGATTCTTTCTCAGGAGCTACAGCTTCCTCTTTTTGTTCTTCTTCCGCAGTTTCAGTAGGCGAGGCTTCTTCTTGAAGTTTTTCCGCTTCTTCTTCTTCTTCTTCTTTAGCGGCCAACTGTTCTTTCAGCAGAGCGTTCTCACGTTGCAATTCGGCCAACTGAACTATTACGGCTTGGCGGTCGGCTTCTGCCTCTTCCTTTCCGGCTTGCAGCTCAGAAAGTTTGCCTTCTATTTCAGTCAGAACCTTTTGCGTATCTTCTGCTTGCTGTTTAAGCGATTGATTCTCTTCGCTCTTTGCGGTAATATCGTTCTGTAATTGTTGGTATGTGGTCTGCAATTCCTGCAATTGCTTCTGAGCGTTCGCTTCGGCTTCTGCTTTATCCGCTTGCAATTGCTTATATTCGTTTTGTAATTCCTTTAATTGAGTTTCGATGTTTGTTTCTGTTTTCGCTTTATCCGCTTGCAATTGCTGGAAAGCGTTTTGCAGGTCATCCAGTTTAGCGTTAGCATTTGCTTCGGCTTCGGCTTTCTCTTTCTGTAGTTGTGAATAAGAATTTTGTAATTCCGAATAAGAGTTCTGTAATTCCGAGAACTTGCTTTCAGCTTCCGTTAAAGCCTTCTGCGCTTCTTCGGCCTGTTGCTTCTGTAATTGATTAGCTTTGACCAGTTCTGCGTTTAGTGCAGTCAGTTGGTCGGAAAGCTTTTTAGCTTCGGCTTCCAACTCTTTTATGCGGTTTTCTGCATCTTCTTTTTCTTTAAGCAAAGCCTCGTTCTGCAGTTTCAGGTTGACCAGCTGCTCATTGCTTTGCTGCAAACTATCGCATTCGGCCTCTTTAGCCTTCTGTAAGTCAGTCACGCCGCTCTGTAGGCGAGTTATCTCTTCCTGTAGGTTAGATATATTCTTTTGCAATTCGGTTACAGCCGCTTGCGACTGCGTAAGCTCTTCTTGCGTCTTAGTTAATTCCTCTTGCGTTTTAGTCAGCTCCTCTTGCGCTTCGCTGAGTTGCGTACGCTTGTATGCCGTCTCTTTATTAGCGTCTTTTACGTCGAATGATAACTGCTGCGTTTTTATATTAAGAGAATTATTATCCTCTTGCAACTGCTCGATATCTACACCTGTAAGTTTCTTTATAAGATGAAATGTAAGTTTGCCCATATATCTAATACTTGTCTTAACGGAAGGATGTGATTATAATATTTTTTGTTAAATGGAAAATATATGCAAACATACATAATTAATATTAAAAAGCCAATCTTCGTTTGGACGAATTAATTAGGCGTGATGAATAATTATCGACGAAAAACACAGCTATACAAACTTTGCACTATCTTTGTGCAACATAAAAATAGCTTCGTGCTGTATTTTTTAATAGATATGATGGAAGATAATTATAGTAAATTTATAAGGGGAAACCGAGGAAACAGTTTAATAAACCAACGCTTGATACTGAAGATACTGGGCGTATTGCTCTTTATAGAGGGGTTAGTGTTTTTAGTGTGCGCAGGTGTGGGACTGCTGTATAGAGAGAAAGACTACATCTACTTTATCTATTCACTTCTCGCCACATCGGGGGTAGGCGCATTGTTCTTGTTCTTAGGCAAGGGATCCGAAAACAAACTGACCCGTCGCGACAGTTACTGCATCGTAACTTTTACATGGTTACTGTTTTCGTGTTTTGGTGCTATGCCGTTCTGGCTCAGCGGAGAAGTGGATAATATAACCGATGCCTTTTTCGAGACCATGTCGGGTTTCACTACAACCGGAGCTTCTGTGCTTAATAACATAGGGTCGCTTTCGCACGGTATGCTGTTCTGGCGAAGCCTTACACAGTGGATAGGTGGTATGGGAATAGTGTTCTTTACGATAGCCGTACTGCCGATATTCGGCATAGGAAACCAAACCCTCTTCTCTGCGGAAGCCACTGGTGTGATGCACGATAAGATTCATCCTAAGATAAGCGTAATGGCCAAGCAGTTATGGAGTGTATATCTTATACTTACAGTTACAGAGACGGTTCTTCTTTTGCTGGGAGGCATGAATCTGTTTGATGCCGTGTGTCATTCGTTCTCTACCACTAGCACCGGAGGCTATTCTACCAAGCAGGTCAGCGTGGCTTATTGGAACTCGCCGTTTATAGAGTATGTTATAGCCGTATTCATGGTGCTGTCGGGCGTTAGTTACTCTCTCTACTTTATGTGCCTGAAAGGACGTTTCAAGAACTTGCTTAAGGACGACGAAATTAAGTGGTTCTTCACTTCGGTAGGAGTTATTACGCTGCTAATTACCGTGTCGCTGGTTTATCATAACCATTACGGAGTGGAAGAGGCATTTCGTAAGGCTTTCTTCCAAGTGGCATCGGTACATACATCTACCGGATTCGCTACCGACGACTATAATCTGTGGGCTCCATATACATGGCTCTTCATCATTTACGCCATGCTGATGGGCGGATGTACCGGCTCTACCGTAGGAGGTATAAAAGGAATCCGTTTTGTAATTGTTATGCGTAATATCAAGAATGAGTTCAGCCGCCTTATCCATCCGCGTGCTGTACTGCCCGTCAAGGCCAATGGTCAGGCTCTTTCGTCGGCATTGATATCTACTGTTTCTACCTTTATTCTGCTTTACTTTACCTGCCTTTTCATAGGATGGTTTGTGCTGATGGTGATGGGAATAGACATGGTAGAAGCCTTCGGACTTTCAGTGTCTGGTTTGGGTAATGTAGGTCCTGCACTCGGAGCCTTCGGACCCGAATATTCATGGGACGCTTTGCCCGACGCCGCCAAATGGTTTCTGTCATTTCTTATGCTTATAGGACGTCTTGAAATTTTCGGTGTTTTGGTAATGCTTGCACCAAGTTTTTGGCATAAAAGGTAGCTATTTAATTGATTTGTGATTAGATTTTGTCTATTTTACTCTGTTTTTTTTTCTAATCATTTGTTAGTTATTGGTCTGAAATGTTATTTTTGCATTGATTTTATATAAAAATATGTGGGCTTGAGCAGGCTCTAGTAAAAATGGGATAGGAGTCTGCCAAAATGAGAGAATTGAAATGGATAAAAACACTATGGTTCCTGGAAATTTGAAGATGCCTTTAGACAAAATCAAAGCTGTTCTTGACGCTGCCGCTGTAGGGGTTTATCGGATAATCTTAACTTCAGGATGTAAGCCTCGGATGGAAGCATCTGCTAAAATGCTTGAACTTCTGGGGCTTGAAAGAAATTGTAATCTATCTGAAGAAGAAGTCTATGAATATTGGTTTTCAAGGGTTTGTTCGGATTCGATAGATTTGGTGAATCATACGGTAGATCAGATTACTGCCGGAGTTCAGCGCGAAGTGGTTTATCAGTGGGATAATCCAAAACTTGGTATAAGGTATGTAAGATGCGGCGGTGTATGCGAAATCCTTGATGACGGTACACGTATAATAGAGGGTTATCATTCTGATATAACCGAAGAGATGGACCAACGCTTGCGAGATGAGATTGTGCTGAAAGCGTTTGCCAGCATATTCTATTGCCTGTTCTATATAGATTTAGATAAAGATACGTATGTGGCGTACTTCAATCGGTTTGAAGAAGCGGCAAGGGTTATTCCCAAAACCGGATGCTTCAGCAAAGCGCTTTCTATTTTGCCAGAAAGACTTTGTCCGACTTCTGAAAAAGAGAAAATGCGTCAGTTTGCCGATCTGTCTACACTGAAACGTAGACTGAAAGATCAGAATTACATAAGCATAAAATATAGAGGAATAGAGGTGTCATGGTTGCGTTTGGCGTTTGTGGTAAGCGGACGCCATGCCGATGGTACCCCGCACTATCTGGTAGCAACGGTGACAGATATCAGCGAAGAGATGGAGAAAGACGCGCAAAAGCTGAAGCATATGAAGGAGAGTATCGAGGCCAATCGCTCTAAGACGATGATGCTTCAGAATATGACGCACGAGATACGAACTCCGCTGAATGCCATGTTCGGATTCTCGCAGCTGCTCAGTATGCCCGAAGAGACTGTTTCAAACGATGAGAAGAAGGAGTATTTCAACTACATCTATAATAGCTTCAATATGTTGTCTATGCTTATAGACGACGTGCTTGACATGGCAAATGCTGAACATGGTAACTATAAGATTCAGAAAAGCGAGTTCAAGGTGAACGAAATGTGCCGAAGTGCCGTACAGATGGTGGAAATGCGACTCATGGCAGGGGTGAAGATGTATTTTACCTCTGAGGTGGACGATAATTATACCGTGGTGTCTGACTGCAGGCGCATAGAACAAGTGCTTATTAACTTCCTGACTAATTCATGTAAGCATACCCGTAAAGGAGAGATACATCTGCATCTGTCTACTACCGAGAATCCGGGACGACTTACGTTCTCGGTTGCGGATACTGGTACCGGTGTGTCAAAAGATGTAGCTAAAGATGTATTCGAACGCTATAAGAAGGCCGATGATAACACTCAAGGTTCGGGCCTTGGACTTAATATTTGCAAGACCATTGCCGATAAACTTGGCGCAGAGATAAAATTAGACGAAACCTACACCGGAGGAGCGCGTTTCGTGTTTGTCCTTCCGATTGGATAAGATTACATCATATTTAAAACTAAGATAAAGTATGACGAGAGACATCTATTGGGTGGTAGCATTAGCCTTCGGCTTTATACTGCTGCTGATATTGTGTAGAGAGAAAAACAGAATCAAGGATGACTTTGGTGGGGTAACTCGTGCTTTTTTCTTCTTGGGCATTGCTGCTTTCATCTTTTGCGTGATGGATATGCTATGGGAGCTTTGCTGCAGTCATGTGATAAATAATGGCACGGCGCTGTTTGTGTGCTCTACTGTCTTTTTCATAGTGCCTGTTTTCACTGTGATGTCCTGGCTATACTTTGTACTTAAGTATGTAAAGTGTAAGAAGCAGTGTCTAATGGTATTTTTAGGACTATATGGAGCGATAGCTGTGGCGCAGATTGCGTTGGTTATATATAACATCTTTGATCACGTAATATTTAGTGTAGTAAACGGTGAATACGTAATAGGGACGTTTCGTCCTATAACGTTTATCTTTCATTTCGGTGCGTATGTCATTATGGCATTATGTATGCTGGTGGCGATATTCCACAACGGTTTCAGATATAAGGAGTTCAAAGGAAAGTTCGGGGCTGTGCTCATAGCGTCTGCTGTCCCTTTGTTCTTTGGTTTACTTCAGTACAAGTATCCCGAAGCGCCTTTCAACAGTATGGGTATGTCGCTGTCATACCTCACCATATATATATATGCGGTGTCGGTAGACCGTGAAAGACTTACTCAAGGCAAGAATGTTTTCTTGCAGAACATGAGCCATGAGATACGTACCACGCTAAACTCGGTATACGGTTTTGCACAATTGCTTTCTCTGCCAGACGGTACATGGACCGGCGAGGAGCGTAAGGCATACGCCAAGCATATTAACGACAGCTATAACATGCTAGACATGCTGCTAAACGACCTTATGGTTTCTACACGATACAACACCCATAATTACAGCATCGAAATAAAGCCGATGAATGTAAGGGTAGTATGCGAAGACGCTATTCAAGCCTTGGAAGTATGCCGACCGGCAAGTGTGGAGCTGAAAATGGTGTCTACATTGCCCGAAGACTTTATCATAGAAAGCGACGGACGACGGATACGTCAGGTGTTGCAGAATATGCTTACCAACGCTTGCCAGTTTGTAAGCAAAGGTGTGATAGAACTGAATGTAAGCTTGCAAGACGATGATTTGGTATTTATGGTAACTGACAATGTGCCGAGAATAAACAACAAACTGAATTACAAAACTCCGGCAGAACTGCATAACAACCGTATGGAGGGGATAGGATTGCGATTGCAGATATGCGAGGTTATGGCACGCAAGCTTGGCGGTAGCATGTATAAAGACGTAGATTACACAAAAGGTACAAGATATATATTTTCAATAAAAACAAAATAATTTATAAAACAACTATGACTGACGTTTCTATTAAAAGTGTGATTAAGACGAGAGGGTTATTATTTTTTATGACCGCAATGGCGTTTACGGCATGTACATCGGACTTTTCAGATTCTGACGCTACAACAGCTACGGACGAGATGAGTACGGAAGTATATGCGATGGGTAAGCTTTTGGACGGCAGTGGCTCACGCTCTAGAGCGTATGAAAGCGAAGCTCTGTCGCGTGCGGCACAAGTCGTAAACTATGCTGACGCTTATTTTTATATAAGAATAGACAGCCGTATTCCGAAATTGGTGGGCAACTACAATCCTGATGACTACTTGCCATGGAATAACGGTTCTGTATTTAAACCGGAAAATAAAGGTAAGGTGAACTTGGACTATCCTTATTGGAATATTTCTTCTACTTATGGTGTAGGTAAGTATCTCTACGATACAAGCGGTAAGTCTGTAGAAACAATTATCGATGATGTGCCTACATTCGCGTCATTGATGAGCGTAAATAAGAAAGGTTCGGCTCTCGACGCTAACATCGATACAGAGAATCTCAAGATTATATGGTATGTACTAAATATACCTTTGGCATTTGGCACGTAGACGGTGTGTTGACATTCAAGAGCACAGACGATATTACCGAAGTTCCGGGCGTTAGCAAAGATCCGAGTTTCGAGAACAAGGCAGAAGAGCCAACTCCGCTTCCTTCGCTCGGCGGCAAGGGTAATATCGAAGTCGATATTCATCAGCAGCAACATGGCGACTGGCAGGAAATTAAAACCTCAGTTCATGTTCGCGACCTCGTGGAGAAGGTAACAGTTGAGATTCCTCTGGAATATGATAACATTGCCGAAGCCGACGATTTCGCTATCCGTACTTATGACCTTGAGCTGGAATCAAAGGTGTTTATCAACAAGACTGAGTACACACTTGACAGTACAAATCCTGTTAAGGTAACCATCGAACATAAGGCTGACAAGGCAGTGTTTACCATAGTGTGCACAGACGAAAAATACCTTAAGGCTCTGCGCAAGGAGTATGGCGACGGTGTGACTATCGAAATTCATACTTATCCTAAAAACATCTCTAAAGATGTAGTTTGGACCAAGCTTCAAAGCTCTGAAGTCAAGGTTTCACCTTCTACATACGAAAACTTGATTTTCAAGGGAGCCACTAGCGCGTTTTTTTCTAAATAACCTTTTGAAAAGTATTTAGTTGTGGTAGAATATCCCAACGGACAAGGAGTTGATTTCTACGGGTTCGAAGTGATAGGTTTTTATTTTAAACGCTTCTTACTCTACTATTCTGACTATGCACTGAATATCCGTCTTCTATACGGACTGATATTCGGGTGCATAGTCACTATGATTATATTGTTCTTCCTGTTCATCAGGTCGATAAGGCGTACCCGCAAGCGGAAGCGCGAGTATGACAAGGCTCATAAAGAACTCTACAATGGTTTCTATCAGATATTGATTATGGCAGAGAGACCCAGCGTGGAGGAGGTGGAGGCTGCATGTGGCATGACGCTCGATGATATGCAGAAGCGTTACCGAAGCGCTACGTTATCTCGACTTATCTCTGAGATATGTATGGACCTTAGTCGAGAGCTGGACACTATTCCTAATGCCGATGTGCTCTGTTCGCTTACGGGCGTGAAGACTCTTTATGAGAAGAACCTAGTTACTAAGCACAATGTGTTCCTTACTCTGCAGAATCTTGCCAACATGCACATACCGGTCAGCGAGGGACTTCTGGCTATATATACCAACTGTTTCGACGCTAACATGCGCCGCATGGCCCGTATTTGCTATATCATATCGTCGAATGCCGCTCCGTATCAATATCTCATGGAAGACTTCAATGATAAGTTGGGCTTGTGGCAAATCATGATGTTACACCGCCAGTTTGGTTGGGTAAGAGCCAATGAACGGCAGATGCCTCAGTTCTCTGTGATGGCAAACGAGGTGAAAGATGAAGATTCGGTGGCGTTCCTTATCAGGGAAATAGCGTACTGGGGTAGCGAGGAAGAAAAATCGGGATTGCACCAATGGTTCCTGTCGCCCAATTATAAATATCGTGTAGCCGCATTCGATGCGGTGTCAATGTTGCGCGACAAGAGACAAGAGCAAGCTGCCATCGATTCTTACGACGCTCAGCCGGAATTCATTCGCCAAGAGGTGCTGAAAGTTATTCATTCCATCAACTCTGGTTTGCATACCGACTTCTTTATGCGGGCTTACCGTACTTCTACGCTGAAACAGACGCGCGAGGTTGCCTTGGCTTGTCTTGATAATTACGGTCACGATGGACGCCGCACTTTCGAAATGGTGAGAGATGAAGTCATCAATAACCCTGCCGACCGTATGCTGATGGATCAAATTGACTCAATAGGAGTCCTTAATCAAATGAGAATGCTTTAACATTATGTGGGAGTTTATATTATATTTCTTTGGATACGTAATCTTCGGCTATTCGTTGTTGTTGCTGGCATCGTACATCATGCTGCTGATATTCGCTTATCAGTACAGTAAAGGCTGTAAGCGATGGTCGGACGACTATATTCGGCACATGGTGCAGAGTTCTCCTTATGTGCCGGGCATCTCTATCGTGGCTCCGGCATATAATGAAGAGAAGACCATTATCGATAACGTGCAGTCACTGCTTAGGATGGACTATCCCAACTTTGAGGTTTGCATCGTGAACGACGGTAGTAAGGATAAGACTCTTGAGTTGCTTATCGATACCTTCGATATGGTGGAGGTGCCGTTTGAATATGTTTCGAAAGTGAACTGTGCGCCTTTCAAGCGTTTGTTCCGTTCGGCCAATCCTAAATATTCCAGACTGATAGTAGTAGATAAGGTGAACGGTGGTACCAAGGCCGATGCCGTAAATGCCGGACTGAACGTAATCACTAATCCCTTCTTCATTAATACCGACGTAGACTGTATCTTGGCTAAGGACGCCATGTATCAGTGCGTATTCCCGGTTATTACAGACGAAACCATCATAGCCGTGTCGGGAACCATGTCAATGAGTAACGGTTCTACCATCGACAATGGTGAGCTGGTAGATATTCGCCCGTCGAACCGCCCCATACCGCTCTTTCAGGACTTGGAGTATAAACGCTCGTTCCTTGTAGGTAAGATGGGATGGAGTAAGATTAACGCCATGAACAACGTTTCGGGTGGATACGGACTGTTTTCTACCGAAGTCGTTATCGGTGCCGGCGGATACAGTAGCTCTTCATTCGCCGAGGATATGGATATGATAACCCGTATGATTGCGTATTGCTGCGATTTCAACCGTGTATATAGGGTAGTGCAGATTCCGCATAACTGCTGCTGGACAGAAGGTCCGTCTAACCTGCGAATGCTTTATCGTCAGCGTACCCGTTGGGGCCGTGGATTGATACAGATGATGTGGGAGCATCGCCGTCTTTTGTTCAACCGTAAGTATAAGCGATTGGGACTCATTACCATGGTCTATACATTCCTCTTCGAGTTTATGGCCCCCATCATAGAGAGCGTAGGTTTATTGTTGATGATTTACCTGGCGTTTACCGGAGGTGTAAACTGGGATACTTTCTTCGTGACATTCTTCGCTATCTACATATTCAGTTTCATGCTTTCGGCATTCGTGGTGTTCTACGACTTTATCTTAGGGTCATCGTATACCAAGATGAGAAGTTATCTGAAACTACTGTTGGCGGCGGCTTTGGAACCGATAATTTATCACCCAATCATCGTATTTTGCTCTATAGTAGGATACTTTAAGTACGTAACTCGTCAGAAGGCCGTATGGAAGGCTATGGAACGTACGGGTATGAAACGTTCTACTACGGCAGCGACGGCAAGCCCGTCGGGAGCAGGAGCGACAACTAAATAGTATAGCATGATGAAAAAGGTTAAGATACACAGATTATATACTGCGTTGCTGCTGGCCGCGTTGATAGCACCGCCTATGGTGGCGCAAGAGCGACAGAACAGCCGACGCAATGATAACTATACGCCTACCAAGAAAGGTACACCGGGTTATTACGACCAGAAGGTGCGTCAGATGTTTAAGCAAGGCGACTGGGAGGGCGGAAAGACTCTGCTCGACGAGGGGCTTGCCAAGTATCAAACCGTATCGGGACTGAATGAACTGATGGGTTCTTATTGGCTGCACCATAAAGACTATGACAAGGCTCGCTATTTCCTTATCCGCTCACTGCGCGATGACAACAAGAACCCGCAGTCATTGCAGATGCTGATGAAGATAGAAGAGGAGACCAAGCATTATAGTTCGGCCATAGTTTATTGCAACGAATTGCTTGAGCAGGCTCCTTATGAATACACTTTGTGGCGTAAGAAGATAGAACTATTCCGCTTGCAGGGCAACGAGGTTGAGGCGGCGCGTATGCTGAAACGACTGGGTGAGATTTACCCCGACCGCATGGAGGTGAAGAAAGAAATAGCGTGGGACTATGAAGAGAAATATCGCAAGTACCGCAAGGACGGCGACATTGCCGGACAGGAGGAGATGCTTAGAAACTTGGTTAAACTATCGCCTAAGGATGCCGAGTTCCAGATGGCGCTGTGTAATCTGCTGCTCAACTCCGGTCGTACGGGCGAGGCTATCGATGTGGCAGGATATGCCGCAACCATCGTTTCGCAACCTTATCCTTTTGTTGAGAAGAAGGCCGCTATACTTGGCGATCTTTCTCGCTATGACGAGGCATTGTCTTATCTGCGCAGCGTGCAGAGAGGAATGCCGGCATTGGCGTCACATCGTATGCAGTTGGCACGTTTGATAAGCAATCTTGAGAAGGAGTCGGCTAACGTGGCTTTACGAAACGATGCTTATACTGCTTACGCCAAACTTTATGAAAGAGAACATTCAGAAGAAGCGTTGACTTATCTTCTCAATACATCCATGTCTCGCGGCTACCTTGACGATGCTTTGGTATATATCCGTGAGGCGCGTCGTAGGCATGGCGATACGCAGAATCTGCTTTACCGCGAATATACCGTGCTTCGCCGTTTGGGCTATACCAACGCTGCCGTTACTATGCTTGAGAATATCCATACCAAATGGCCCGACGATGTTGATGTCAATAATGAGCTGTGCGGCATCCGTATGGACGATGTGCGCCGAATGATGGACTTTGAACAGTACGATGAAGCCATACCCATGCTTGAAAGAGTGAGAGAATATAAGGTAGACGATGATACCCATGCAGCCATAGAAAGAAGACTGTTTACCTGTTACGTAAAGGCCGGACAGCGTGCCAAGGCTTTGGTTCAGCTGGAGAGAATATAAGCAACGACCCGCTGGTACAAGCCGGATTGCTCGAAGAGGTTGAGTTGCCTTTTATCAAGGAACTCATGGCGCAGGGACGTATGCATCAGGCGGAGGCCGAGATTCAGAAGGTACTTGAGTTGGGAGAGCCTTCGGCCGATATACTCCGCATGGCCATCACTACGGCTATGGTTCTGAAGAAGAATAACCAGGCTCGCGTATTGGTGGATATCGGTCAGGAACGATTCCCGGAAGACCCTTACTTCATTCTGAAGGATGCACAGCTGAAGGCTGGAAAAGGCGATTTCGAGACTGCTCTGAATTTGCTTAAGCCTATGCTCGATACATACAGCGGTGATAATGCTGTGATAGACGCATATGCTGATTGTAGCGAGGCGCTTGCCATGAAGCATCTCAAAGAAAAGAATTTCGATGAGGCCATGCGCCTTGTCGATGATGGTTTGGTGTATAGTCCCAATAACCAGATGCTTATTCTTGCTAAGTCTATGATTTACGAGGCGCAGAAAGACTGGGATAACGCCATAGAGACATACAGAGAATACCATCCTGCTATGGGTGAGTTGCGTGAGTACAAGTTGCGTATGGAGGCATTGCGCCGACATCTCATGAAAAATCAGTTGCTGATAGATTACCAGAGAGCGAGGCCTTCGGATTATGATGGTATAACTTCGGCGGGGACTATAACCTATACCCGATACGCTAAGATTAATGCCTATAGTTTGGGCATGACTTATGCCGGACGCGATGGACTTATACATAATGCCGCCAATACTGACTCTATCGGTGGAACAGGTTTTCAGGTTACTGGCGAGTGGCAGCATGAATGGAATAGCCGATTCACTACCAATCTTACGGTGGGAGGGGCCAACAAGTTCTTCCCGAGGGTGAAGGTGGGATTGGCAGGAAGTTACAGTCTGCGTAATGACTGGACCGCAAAAGGCGATGTGTCATACCGATTGATTGGCCCTGGCGATAAAGCTAACACTTCGCTTATAGGCTTAGGCGTTGGAGCTAATAAAGAAATTGATCATTTCAGCTTTGGAGCCGATGCGCACGCGTTCGCCATGATGGGAAAAGAAACCGATTATTTCGGCGGAAAGTTTTTCGTAAGTGGGGGACTGGTGGCCAAGTGCTATCCGTTCGACGGAAGTCGTACGCATCTGTTCTTGTCGGGAAGCGTGGGTACTGCGCCCGATTTGTCAGTGATAGATAACACCATGCCTACAAAGTTCAATCAGCTTAATACCATGCTCAACTTTGGCGGTATGTATGTAGTAAACTCCGTGTTAGATTTCGGCTTGTCCGGACTGTGGTATACCATGACACTCGATTCAAGTTCGGCAGCCAAGGCAAGTTATAGTAAGAACTACTTATATTTTAACGCAAATGTTACGATACATTTCTAAAAGCATCACCGTATTGCTTACGGCATTGGTGGTAGGAGGCTGTTCGGGTACGGCACAGACCGTAAAAGAGAACTCTAAAGCCGAATACCACGGACTATATACGCCTTCTAACACCGCCAGCGTGCAGAAGGCACTTAACACCAATCACCCCGATTACGACTGGGGATTGTGGGGGCATAACTTGGGAAAGATTATCCAAGACGATGCCACAGACGATATGTATGCTATGGTAGACGGAAAGCGAAACAAGAAACAGTTGTGCTTTTCGAGCGATGATTTGTATAAAGCCGTCCGCAGCTACATTATCGACCAGTATGGATATGGCACCGACGAGTATAGCGAGCGCATCAGCATAATGCCTATGGATAATAAGATGGCATGCACCTGCGCTAAGTGTAAGGCCAAAGGCAATACAAATACCAACGCTACTCCGGCGGTATCCTATTTCGTGTCGCGTTTGGCAAATGAGTTCCCTAAGCATAACTTCTACACTTCGGCTTATCATACTACCAAGGCTGTGCCAGCTAAGCCATTGCCGCAGAACGTTGGGGTATTCATTTCGAGCGTATCTATGCAGATGCGTATCGATTTCTCTAACGCCAAAGGTTACACCGAGTTTGTATCAATGGTGAAAGAGTGGAAGAAGAAGTGCGATAGAATACTTGTTTGGGATTACGAGCGCAATTTCGACGATTATCTTTCTCCCTTCCCGTGTCTGCTGGCCATGCAGTCGCGCTTGCAGCTATATAAGAAATTAGGTGTAAGCGGAGTTTTCATAAATGGCAGCGGCGATGATTATTCGGCTTTCGATGATATGCAGACCCATGTGTTGGCTCTGCTTATGAATAATCCCGATACCGATGTGCGCACTGCCGTAAGTCAATACTTCGAAGAGTACTATCCGCACACCGCCGATGTATTGACCAACTATTATTGGGGATTGGAATCTCGCCTTAAGGCTACAAACCATGCCTTGCCGCTGTACGGCACCATGCAGGATATGTGCGAATCTTATCTCGATGCCAAAGAGTTCGTTCGTTTCCGCAGCGAGCTTGACGCCAAGAGCAAGCAAAGCACCGGCGATGAGAGAAAACGTCTTAACGCACTGCTTACGGGCTTCGCCTACACCCAGCTTGAGATGTACCGCACAGGCATTTTGCCTAAAGACGTAGAAATGGCCATCGAGATGAAAGAAATACTGAAAGGTCACAGCGAACTTAAAAACATGAAGAACCGCGATGAGGTAGGTCATACCATAGATGATTATTTGAAATTATGGAAATGAAAATAAAATCTGTAGAAAGAGCTCTCCTTGGCGTTGTGTTGGCTTTGGCGCTAATGCTGTCGGCTTCGTCTTGTCATAAGAAACTCGGGCCTACCGCCATCCGCATAGAAGACTCCATACGTCATTATCCCGCCACCATCCTTGGCGATGATTTGGAGATGGTGTATGTGGTTCGTAACATAGGCAATGATGTACTTGTCATTACCGATGTGCAGCCATCGTGTCCTACCTTAGAGGTAGATTCTAAGAATGTCTCAATGATACCACCTGGCAGCGAGGCGCACCTTAGGTTCATCTTTCATTCTGATAAGAACATCGGTTGGGCTCGTCATTGCGTACGTCTGTTCGGCAATATCGCCCCTGAGGGCATGGCCATGATTATATTCGATACGCACGTGGTAAGACCCTCCATCGATTTGTCGGATTATGAAGAGTATTATCAGGAGAAACTGAAGAACAGCGGAGAGAATATACTCGACGAGAACAAGGGGGCCAAAGAGTATTACACCGACAGTATAACTGATAGCAGAGACATTATAAACGATAGACATCGCTACATAGACCATATGGGCGAATAACTTACGGAGAGAAATATCAAACAGCATATATTAAAATAGGAAGGACAAACAACACATATTATATTATGAAACAAATAGCAGGAATTGATACAAACAGACTAAAGCTTCTTCTGGTAGACGATATCCCTTTAAATTTAATTCTGCTGGATAAGATGCTTAAGCCATACGAGTTTCAGATAGTTAAGACCAATAACGGTCGGGAGGCTTTAGAGCAGATACAGGCTGTTCAAGACACGCCCGAGGCTTTCGACTTGGCCATTGTAGACATAATGATGCCCGAGATAGACGGCTATCAGGTGCTGGAGTACGTGCGTAGAGGATGCCATGACGGACAATTCAGCATAACCCCGAAGACCAAAGAAGAGTTTCCTATCATCATTCTCTCTGGCATGAATTTTAACGACGATGTTACAAAGGGTCTGTCACTTGGAGCCAATCAGTTCCTCACCAAGCCGGTAGTAATGGAACGCCTTTATGCGGCGGTAGATGAAGAACTTGAAAAGAAAATTCGGGCGGTAGGCGCAAGCTTCGCAAAATAAGCATGGCGCAAACTGCACAAGCAGCAAAATAAAACCGTATTTTTGCCCACGCAATATAAAAATAGAAGAAAATGCAGAAAAAAGACATTCCTGTACTGCTCCTGACCGGTTATCTGGGCAGTGGAAAGACTACTTTGGTAAACCATATTCTCGCTAACGAGAAAGGAATAAAGTTCGCGGTTATAGTAAACGATATAGGCGAGGTTAACATTGATGCCGACCTCATTCAGAAGGGTGGCGTTGTAGGCAAGAAAGATGATAGCCTTGTGGCGTTGCAGAACGGATGTATCTGCTGCACACTGAAGATGGACCTCATAGAACAGATATTCGACCTTATGAAGATGCAGCGTTTCGATTACATCGTTATCGAGGCGAGCGGTATCTGCGAACCGGAGCCGATAGCTCAGACCATTTGTTCTATTCCGCAGATGGGTGGCGCTTATGTTAAGTACGGAGTGTGCCGTCTTGATAGCATCGTGAGTGTGGTCGATGCGCTTCGCCTTCAGAGCGAATTCGCTTGTGGCGACGAACTTACACGTAAGCACATTGATGAGGAGGATATAGAAAATCTTATTATCCAGCAGATAGAATTCTGTAATATCATATTGCTGAATAAGGCTTCCGAGGTTAAGCCCGAAGAGTTGGCTCGTATCAAGCAGATACTTCATACATTGCAGCCCGCCGCCAAGATTATAGAATGCGATTATGCCGATGTGGATATAGATAAGCTGATAAATACTCACTTGTTTAATTTCGAGAGAGTGGCTACTTCTGCCGGATGGATTCGCGAGATAGAGCGTCAAGCTACCGAAGAAGAGGAGCACGAGGCTAAGGCGGATCATCATCACCATCATGATCATGAAGGTGAGCATCACCATCACGATGACGATGATGACGACGATGATCACGATCATGAAGAGCATCATCATGAAGATGAACACGGACATCATCATCACCATCATCATCACGACCATGAGGGCGGCGAAGTGGAAGAGTACGGCATTGGTACGTTTGTTTATTACCGTCGTCCGGCGTTCGATTTGAATAAGTTCGATCATTTTGTTGCTACCAAGTGGAGTAAGAACATTATCCGTGCCAAGGGTGTATGCTATTTCAGCAATAACCGTGATATGTCGATGTTGTTCGAACAGGCTGGTGTGCAGAAGAAGATTACTCCCGCAGGATTGTGGTACGCCACAGCTCCCGAGGAGGATTTGATTCAGTTGATGCAGCAAGAGCCGGGACTTATGCGCGACTGGGACGAGAAGTATGGCGACCGTATGCAGAAAATAGTATTCATTGGTCAGCACCTCGATAAAGAACAAATCACTCGCGACTTAGACGAGTGCTTGGAATGATAGACGAAGGTTTATCATAATTCAACTAATGCGATGGTTCAAACAAAACATTGCGATGGTTTATCATAACTATTATCATCTAAAATAGCAAAGGTGTAGTTATCAGCCCGCATTATTTTACTTATGATACACCTTCAATGAGTCCACAGCCCATGGCAGCGCCATGGGTATAATAAACATCAACAACTACGCACTGAAAGTGCAAAAGTAAAATCACAAACTATGATGCTTTTACTTTTACACTTTCAGTGCGTTTTGCTTAATGTGTAACCTCACGACAGTCGTCGTGCGACTGCTTTATATAGAGAAGTACAGTAACAAAACCGTATTTTACGCCCTTTTAGTGAAAAGAAATGTTAAAAACACGAACCATTCTCTAATATGAATCAATTTGAACTTAATGTATTCATAAAAAAGCCTTTCTTTTGTATGAAAAATACAAAAAGATGAAAAAACACTATTACTATTTAATTACTTGCCTTACCGCACTGCTTTTGGCGGCGTGCCAAAATGAAACACCTGTAGAAAGGACACACAGAGCGGAATTCAAACTTACATTGGCTGGAGAGATAGACCAACTCTACCTAAGCCGAGTTAATGATAATGGTTTTGCCGACGGTGATGTGATGGGAGTGTACGTGGTAGACTACGTAAGCCAGCAGCCAGGCAAATTGAAGGCATCAGGCAATAGGGGTACTAATGTTAAGCATACTTTCGATGAACCCAACTTTAAATGGAATTCTTCTTACGATATATATTTCCGCGACGATAAGACTCCGGTAGATATCTATGGATATTATCCATACTCCGCAAATAATCCCGAAGACCCCGAAAATTATGCTTTCCAAGTACAGCACGACCAGCAGATTGCCGCTCACGATGGTCTACTGAGCGGTTATGAGCGGAGCGATTTCTTATGGGGAAAGGTAGCAAAGGTCTATGCTACAGAGCACGTTATCCGTTTGCCGATGAAGCATCGCCTTGGCAATGTATGTGTAAAGCTGAAAGAAGGCAAAGGCTTTTCGCAGGGCGAATGGGCGGAACTTAAGAAGACGGTGATGGTGCTTAATACTACCACCGACGCATTGATAAACCTTTCTACCGGCGAGTGCACACCGCAAGGCGAAGCTAAAGAGGCAGGCATTTTGCCACACGAGCACGAAGGCGAGTACCGTGCCATTGTAGTGCCGCAAACAGTGGGGAGCGGCAAGACTCTTTTCTCTATTACTGTAGGAAGCGTGGCTTATAAGTTCTCTAAAGATGTGGCTACGGTTTACGAGGCTGGCAAAATGACCAACTTTACCATAGAAGTAAATAAGAAAGCCGCTACAGGCGACTATGAGTTCCGTCTTACTGGTGAGAGCATTACTCCATGGGAGGCAGACATCGCCTCGCACGAAGGAAACATGAAAGAGTATGTGGTGATTAATGTACCTAAGGCTGGTACGCTGAAAGAATGCATCGCAGCGGCGGGTAAAGACTATACACGCATACAGAGCTTAAAGATTACAGGGCAAATAGATATTGTAGACTTTATATTTATGCGTGATATGACGAATCTATCTGCGCTGAATTTGAAAGAAGTTAAGATAATGAAAAGAGAAAATTTTGGCGAATATGGATATGATTACGCGGAGGATATGATACCCTCTGAAGCCTTTTCAATGTCTAATGTTCCACATCTCTATAATATAGTATTGCCGGATAATTTGAAAACTATAGGTTATAGCGCTTTCGTTAATCAATCTCTTAGCGGTTCTTTAATTATTCCGGAAGGAGTGAAAGAAATAGGAGAAGGTGCATTTTGGGGGTGTAATAATTTAACGGGAACACTATCATTGCCTTCTACATTAGAGATAATTGGGAAGCTAGCCTTTAGCGAGTGTCGATTTACTTGCGAATTATTATTGCCTCAGAATTTAAAAAGTATCGGTAGTAGGGCATTCTGTAATTGCAAAGGTCTTTATGGAAATCTTATCTTACCAGAAGGGTTATTAAAAATAGAAGAATCCGTTTTCGGAGGATGTTCAAATTTGACAGGTGATTTGAATATCCCTAAGAATGTAAAAGAGATAGAGAGTATGGCTTTTACTCTCTGCCTTGGATTGAATGGAAGATTAACACTTCCAGAAGGATTGGAATATATAGGTAGTGATTTCTGTCCCTGCCGATTTAGAGCCCCATTGATCTTACCGTCCACATTGAAAAGTATAGGCAGTGGGGCTTTCAGTGGTAATATGTTCTCTGGAGAATTAAAGCTTCCTTCATCATTGCTGGAATTAGGTGCCGAAGCATTCAATTTTTGTTCTCGCATCAGCGGTACATTAGAAATCCCTGAGAATATTACGGCTATCAAGGGACAGACGTTTGCTTATTGTAGTAGTATAGAAAAACTTGTTTTACCTTCTACAATGGATGCTATTCAGTCTGGTGCGTTTTCCGACTGCTTTGGCTTAGGAAGCATTGTCTGCAGTGCAGTAAATCCGCCTTATGTAGAAAGATCAGCTTTCAATGGTGTATCTAAAAGTAATGTTGTAGTAGAGGTGCCCGAAGCATCTGTAGCGGCTTATCGCACAGCACCCGGATGGAGTGATTTCAAGAAAATTGTGGCGCATCATGAGTTGATTTGTAGCCCTTATTCTGTGGTGGCGCTTAATGCATCACTCCAGAAGAAGTTAGTTATTTATGCCGAAAGTGATTGGGAAGTAGAAGAATGCCCATCATGGTGTCATTTGGATAAGACTTCCGGTTCTAAGAAAACCGAAGTTACGCTTACCATAGATGCACTTGCCAAGGGGCAAGAACCTCGTGAGGATGATATTGTATTTGTTCTGAAAGATAAAGGCTATACCGCCAGATGCGGTGTATCGCAATGCAGTTATGATTATGACGAAGACGAAGTTATTACCCTGCAGAAAGCTACTCGTGGAAATGGCGTGAACTTGGTATTCTTGGGCGATGGATATAATAATAAAGATATAGCAAACGGCACATACCTGAAAGATATGAAGCAGCAGATGGAATACTTCTTCGGTGTAGAGCCTTACACTACATATCGAGATTATTTCAATGTATATACAGCCATTGCCTTGAGTCAGGAAAGCGGTGTGGGTACAGTGAATACGCTTTGCGATAGTAAGTTCGAAACTACGTTTACAGGTGGAGCGTCGTTGATGTGCAATACAAACGATGTATTTAAGTATGCTCTGCGTATGCCTACCGTAAACAGTGGTAATCTTAACCAAACGCTTATAGTTCTTACCCCTAACACTACAGATTATGGCGGCGTAACAAGTATGTGGGCAGATGGTTCTGCTATCGCCATTACTCCAAAGAGTTCTGATTATTACCCGTACGACTCGCGTGGCATTGTGCAGCACGAAGCCGGTGGTCATGGCTTTGGTAAGTTGGGCGATGAATATATCTATCACAATGCGTTTATCTCAAGTTGCCAATGTTTTTGCTGTCCTCACGAAGCAGAGTTTAACGCTGCTAAAGCCAATGGTTGGTTCGAGAACTTGTCGCTTACAGCCAAGATGCACGAAGTACCTTGGTCGCACCTTATCTTTAACGATAAGTATAGTGCGGTGGTAGATATATACGAAGGCGGATTTATGCACTCTCGTGGCGTGTTCCGCTCGGAACTGAATAGCTGTATGAATAACAATATTCCTTACTTCAGCACCATCAGTCGCGAGGCCATAGTGAAACGCATCAAGCAATATGCCGGCGAAACATACTCGTTCGATGAGTTTGTTAAGAACGATAACCCAAACCCCGGCAGTCGCTCTACTCGCTATAATGTAGCGCCATGGAACAAACTCAGCGATAAGCCAGCTCCAAACCACAGTCAGCCTATCATTCATAAAGGCTCTCCTAAGTTTTGAGAAAGCTAAAACAATTATTTAATTACGGACCAATTTAAACCATTATGAAACAAGTAATAAGTAAAGCCATACATACATTAATTCCGTCCGGCATAAGCATAATGCTGGTAGGGCTTATGGCTTTCCCATCGTGCACAAGCCACAATCTGCAGTCGGATAGCGAAGACACGGATATAATGAAATTCCATGTACTTCATCCCGATGCGGCAGATTCTCGCGCCACGGAAACCGGATTCGAGAATAACGACCGTATAGGTCTCTTCGTTACAGAAGAAAAATCACTGCTACAGATAGGCGGCAACTATGTAAACAATGCCAAGCTTACATACACTGTACCCGAGTGGAAAACAGAAACACCCGTGTATTGGAATAACGGAACATACGATGTTTACGCCTACGCGCCATACAGTCAGTCTATCAACTCCATTTCCGACTATCAGTTTAGCGTGGCGTTAGATCAGACTTCGCAAGGATATAATGAAAGCGATTTCTTATTCGCCTCGGCAAAGTCGCAAACCGCTTCTGCAGCAGGTGTGCCTTTGCAGTTCAGACACTGCATGAGTAGGGTATGCATTCGCTTGGTGAAAGGCCGCGATTACGATGGCGACTTGCCAGACGACGCTAAAGTCTATATTCATAACACCGTGCCTCAGGCTACTATAGACCTTAGTGCCGGAATAGCTACAAAATATATGTACGGACGCGAAGCCACCATCATCGCACGCAACGAAGGGAATCATAAGTTTGGCGCCATCTTGGTTCCGCAGCGTATAGACCGCCGTCGTCCACTATTCGAAGTGGAAATGAATGGAGTAGCGTATCTGGTAGAAGATAACTTCGTATTCCGTATGGGCATGTGCCACACCATATCGCTTGTTATCTCTAAAGCTCCAGAGCAAGTAAAGATAGAGATAGGCGGAGAAATAGAGAACTGGAACAAAGAACAATAACATTTAATACTTAAAGATATGAAAAAACAGAATTTATTCGGCTCATTATTGGTAGCTTGTCTCATGGCATCTTGTTCTTCTGGCAGCTCGGACGAAATTATTCCGTCGGCACCGGAGAAACCGGCAGAAAAACTTCCTATTACCATTACAACTCAGTTGAGCCGCATTACGGATAACTCGTTCGATAGCGGCAATAAGATAGGTGTTTATGTGGTGAACTATTCCGGCGGAACTGCCGGCACGCTGAAAAACAACGGAAATCATGTAAACAACATGGGCTTTACTTACTCAGGCACATGGAATCCGGATACGCCTATCTATTGGGCAGATAATTCTACTCATGCCGATTTCTACGTTTATCATCCGTACGTAAGCAGCGTAGCCGATGTAACTAAGTTGGCGTTTACAGCTATGGATAATCAGTCCGCCGAATCAGATTATAAGAAGAGCGACTTTGTTTACGGCAAGACGGCGAACGTAGCCCCCACAGCCGAAGCCGTAAAAGTAATGACTTCGCACATGATGAGTAATATGCACATCACCGTGAAGCCCGGAAACGGTTTCACCGCCGAGTCATTGAAGGCAGCCGATGTAAAGGTAGCCGTAAACGGCCTTAAGACTAACGCCACTATCAATTTGTCTACCGGCACCATCAGTGCCACAGGCGATGCAAAGACTTGCACCCCTTGGCTCTCTGGCGAAACATATAAGCTATTGGTAGTGCCTCAAACCGTAGAGAGTACCCAGCTTATCACCGTAACCATAAATGGCAAGCCGTATAATCTCACCAAGGCTTTCACCTTCGAAAAGGGTAAGGTATATAATTGTCCGGTAGTAGTTACCAAGACTAACAACGGCATCAATGTAGGCATCAATCCATGGGAAACCGATGGCGAAGACCACGGTGGCATTGCGGAGTAATAGCTATTTTGTATCATAATTAATATCACCTGAAAATAGCGGACTGAAAGCCCAACGAGTCAACAGCCCGCTATTTTCAGAAGGTGATAACACCTTAGTATTCAGGCTTTACACGATTAGAAAATGAGATGTATAATCGTTTATTCGTTTTAATTTTATACTTTTGTGCAAAACATGTATTTAGCACAATAAAATTGAAGCATTATGAAATATCCGGTTGGCATACAGACATTCGAAAAGATAATTGAAGGAAAGTTTGTCTATGTTGATAAAACAGATTTGGTATATTCTTTGGTGAAGGAAGGACAAATATATTTCTTGAGCCGTCCCCGACGCTTCGGAAAAAGTCTGTTGCTCTCTACACTTAGAGCTTATTTCGAAAGCAAAAAGAATCTGTTCGCAGGTCTAAAGATTGATGTTTTGGAGCACGACTGGCACGTTCATAAGGTATTTCATTTCGATTTTAATGGCACTAATTTTTCGGAGCCTAACGCTCTGAACATGAAAATCGAAGGCTATCTGCACGATTGGGAAAAAGAATACGGAATAACTCCGGAGGTCGATTTTAATTTGGGTTCTCGTTTCAACCGCATCCTACAAACCGCTGCCGAACATACAGGACGAGGCGCTGTAGTCTTAGTCGATGAGTACGACAAACCACTGCTCGATGTGCTTGAGAAAGATCCTGAGTTATTGGAGCAGAATCGTGAAATTCTTAAATCGTTCTATTCCGTATTCAAACAAGCCGATGCTTCACTCCGTTTCGTCTTCCTTACTGGTGTTACAAAATTCTCGCAAGTAAGCGTGTTCAGTGGTTTCAACCAGCCGCTTGATATCAGCATGACCGAGAAGTTTGAAGCCCTCTGCGGCATTACTGAAGAAGAATTACATACGCATTTTGCTAAACCTATCCGTAAAATGGCTGAATCGGATGGATGTACAGAAGAAGACATTCGTCAGAAACTGAAACGTCATTATGACGGTTATCATTTCAGCAAGAATATGGCTGATATCTACAATCCGTTCAGCCTCTTGAATGCCTTTTATAATAATGATGTCCGCGATTATTGGTTTGCCAGCGGAACGCCTTCTTACTTGATTCGCTTGATGAATCATTTTCATGAGGGCATTGATGAACTTACCAATAAATTCTATCTTCCGGATGAATTCATCAACTATAAAGCCGATGTGGAATATCCTTTGCCGATGATTTATCAAAGCGGATATCTTACTATTAAGGATTACGATAAGGAATCGAATCTTTTCTTGCTCGACTTCCCAAACAATGAAGTAAAGAGCGGCTTTTTGGCTATGATTGATACGAAGGGTTACGCTCGTCCGTACGAAGCGGATGCTCGCCAAGTATATAAGATAGGTGTAAACTTCTCTTCCGAAACCGGGACTATAGAAGAATGGGAGAGTAAGTGAAGGCGTTTTTCAATATAAATGCTTACTTTTGCGCCGAATTACTCTAAGAACTTATGGGAATAGTTACTTTTATAAAGAAATGGACACTGTTGTGTGCCCTTTTGTTCGGAACAATTGTATATCTGCTGTTTCCTGAAATACCCATGTTGCAACCTATCGGATATGTCGTGGGACCTTGGTGCGTAGACCTTGTGCCGTATGTTATCTTCGCCCTGCTCTACGTAACATTCTGCAAAATCGATATGGAGAATATGCGCCCACGTACTTGGCACTTTTTGTTGCAATCCATAAGAACAGCGCTTTCCGCACTCTTCGTACTACTTATCTACCTGTTTGGCGATGCCAACGCAGATGCCAAGATAGTACTCGAAGGATGCTTCATCTGTTTTATATGTCCCACAGCGGCAGCGGCGGCAGTAGTTAGCGAAAAACTCGGCGGCAGTATCGCCTCGCTTACCGTTTATACGCTGATTGCCAACATTGTGACGAGCATAATCATACCGTTCTTCTTCCCGATGGTAGAGAAAGGCACTGACATCACCTTCCTTTTCGCCTTCTTCATGATTCTGAAGCGAGTAGTATCCGTGTTGCTTCTTCCGTTGTGCCTTGCCTTGCTTACACGTCGCTATTTGCCAAAACTTGCAGCGCAGATAAAGAAATTCAAAAATCTGGCCTTCTATATGTGGGCGTTTAATCTTACAATAGTTACAGGCATGACCGTGCATAACATTATGGAAGCCCAAGTAGGTGGTTGGACTCTCGCACTTCTTGTTATCCTTCCGCTTTTCATCACTCTTATACAGTTTAGTATAGGCAAGTGGGTAGGAGGTTTCTACGGCGAAAGGGTTAGTGCCGGACAAGCTCTTGGTCAGAAGAATACCATAGTAGGTATATGGCTCACCGTAACTTTCTTGAATCCGGTGGCTGCCGTAGCGCCCGGCGCATACGTGCTTTGGCAGAATCTGGTTAACTCATGGCAGATTTGGTGTAAAGAGAAGTATGGTTATTTGAAGTGGTAACTGTGTAATCGATAAAATTCATAAACACAACTCCAAGTATAAAATTGTCAAATGAAAGAATGCGATAAGTCGAACAACTTATCGCATTCTTTCATTTGAAACATCGCATTCTTTCACTTTACCATTCGTATTCTTTTAATTTTTCATCGCAATGTTTTCTTACCCCATCCAGAAGGTGTTGTAGAGCCGTTTTTTATTCAAAATCTCCTATCAACCATTTTAGGGCATTGATTCTTTTGATGCCATTATAATCGGCTGTAGGGTCTTCGTCTAGAGTAAGTATAAACTTAGGATATTGGTCGTTTATTTGTTGCAAAGAAGCCAATTCACGTTTTAAGGTAGCTTCGTCTCTAACGGTAGCCGCTACTTGATAATACGTGATGTCATTTTCATCAATTGCAACGAAATCAACTTCTAAGTCATCCACCTTTCCGATATATACTTTCTTCTGGCGATGAAGCAATTCCAGATAAACTATGTTCTCTAAGATGCGGCCTGCATCGAAAGAGCGTGAACCCAGAAGCATTCTTCTCAATCCTATATCTACAAGATAATACTTGCCTAGCGTTTTAAGTAATTGCTTGCCCTTTATGTTGAATCTTTTGGCCTCGTACACGAAGAAAGTTTCGCAAAGAGATGTCAGGTATCGTTCTACTGTTTTCTGATCAATTTTTCTGCCGTCGGCTGTCATGATATCAGCAATGCGCTTGGTAGATAACATGTTGCCTATATTATCAGCCGTGAAACGGATAACACTTTCCAGCATCATTACATCAGACAGTTTCTTTCTGCTCATTATGTCTTTCACTACAATGGTGTTATATAAGCCATTTAGGTAGTCGCTGATTTCTGATGCGGTGTCTAACTCAAGAGTGTAAGGAAAACTGCTTCTTGTGATGTAATCCATATAAACCTTGGGGAGATTGTTGGTCTCGCCAACGCCTTCTACATACTCTCTAAATGAAAGCGGAAGCATGGCGATTTCTACATATCTTCCTGATAACAATGTGGCGATTTCGCTTGATAACATATAGGCGTTCGACCCCGTAATATAAAGATCTACCGTTGGCTTCAAGTTGAGACTGTTTATTATGTCAGGGAAATTCTCTACATGCTGTATTTCGTCAAAGAAGAAATAAGTCATTTTATCTTGAAGTATCAATGGCTTGATATAAGAGTATAGACGGTGCGGATCACGAAGCTCATAGAAATCGTAATCTTCAAAGTTTAGATAGATGATTTGATTATCGTTTACACCTTGCGCTTTAAGCCAGTCACGATAAATCTCCATTATTGTTGACTTACCGCAACGACGAATGCCTGTTATCACTTTTATAAGTTTCTTGTCTTTAAAGGCAATTAGCTTATTAAGGTATTCTGTTCTTTCTATTCGTTTCATATCACTTTATTATTCTCTGGTTCTGTATTTGCTGCTAATATACGATTTTTTTAGGCATGAGCGTCCTAAAACTTCAGTAAATAAGAAAGTTTTAGGACTCTATGCCTAAAACTTCTAAAAATGGAAAGTTTTAGGGCTCTATGCCTAAAACTTTTTGCACCGACAATGGCGCATAGAATTACTGCATAATTGAAAATAATCTGCCCCAAGGGGTGATTTTTTTAAATTTTATTACTACTTTAGTCGAGTCTGACGAAGATTTATAAACTTTTATCTGCAACACTAAGTTAAGTGAATCTTCTGATATGGCCCCCTCATTTTAATTGTATAGTTTTAAAAGTGTTGCGTAATTAAGTATTAAAAGCAAAATGAATCCATTCTTTAAAACCGGTTTGTTTGGATTATCATTGGCAAGTATGATTTTAGCTTCATGCTCGTCGGGTAAGACTATTAAGGCAGACTATGATGTAGTGCCTTCTCCACTTGAAGTTCTTGAAACCAATCAGTCAGCTTTTCTGCTGAAAAATGGTGTTTCTGTTTATTACCCCAAAGGTAATGAAATGATGAAAAGAAATGCCGAATTCCTTGCTTCGTATGTTAAGGAACAGACTGGCATCGACCTTAAAATACAGGAAGGAGACGACGCTGACAATGGAATTCTCTTGAAGTTAGGACTGGAAGCTGAAAATCCTGAGGCATACAAACTTAATATAAAGAACGACAAAATAGTTATAAGCTCGCCCACAGAAGCAGGTGTGTTTTATGGTATTCAGACACTGCGCAAGTCTGTATCAGTGCACGAAGGCTCCAACATTGAATTGCCATCGGCAGAAATATTCGACTATCCAAGATTCAGCTATCGTGGTATGATGCTTGATGTAGGTCGTCATTTCTTTACGATGGATGAAATCAAAACTTATATAGATATACTTGCTCTTCATAATATCAACCGTTTCCATTGGCATCTGTCTGAAGACCAGGGATGGCGTATCGAGATTAAGAAATATCCGAAGTTGACTGAAGTTGGAGCTTATCGTAAGGAAACTGTTATAGGACATAATTCGGGCAAGTACGACGGCAAGCCTTACGGTGGTTTCTATACCCAGGAACAGGCAAGAGAGATTGTAGAATACGCTGCCCAGAGATATATTACTGTTATTCCTGAAATCGACTTACCGGGACATATGCTTGGGGCTTTAGCTGCATATCCTGAATTGGGATGTACTGGCGGTCCGTATGAAGTGTGGACTCATTGGGGTATATCGGACAATGTTTTATGCGCCGGAAACGATAAGACTATTAAGTTTATACAAGATGTATTGTCTGAAATTATAGATATATTCCCGTCGGAATACATTCATGTGGGAGGTGATGAATGTCCTAAAACCCAGTGGGCGAAATGTCCTAAGTGTCAGGCCAAAATAAAGCAGTTAGGTTTGAAGAGTGATGCTAAACATACTAAGGAAGAGCGTCTTCAGAGTTATGTTATCAATGCAGCCGAGAAATTCCTTAACTCAAAAGGTCGTCAGATGATAGGTTGGGATGAAACACTTGAAGGCGGATTGGCTCCGAATGCTACAGTTATGTCATGGCGTGGTGAAGGTGGTGGAATTGAAGCTGCCAAACAGAAGCATGATGTTGTTATGACTCCTAATACATACTTGTATTTCGACTACTATCAGTCGAAGGATACTGATAACGAGCCTCTGGCTATTGGCGGTTATCTTCCTGTAGAGCGTGTATATAGCTATGAGCCGATACCTTCTTCTCTTACTCCTGAAGAACAGAAATATATAATCGGTGTTCAGGCTAATCTTTGGACAGAGTATGTTCCCGAATTCAGCCAGGCAGAGTATATGGTTCTTCCTCGTATGGCAGCTCTTTGTGAGTCGCAGTGGTGTGCGCCCGATAAGAAAAACTATAATGAGTTCCTTCAGAGACTTGTAAGACTTGCTGATATTTACGAACTTAAGGGTTGGAATTACGCGAAGCATATTTTTAATGTGATGCTTGCTCTGACTCCGGATACTGAAAACGGTACACTCGATGCTTCTGTTCGTACTATAGATAATGCGCCTGTTTATTATACTCTTGATGGTACTGAACCTACAGAGAAGTCTCAGAAATACACTGAAGTGGTTAAGATAAACGAGCCTTGCATTTTGAGAACTGTAGCGATACGCCCTAATGGAAAATCGAATGTTACCACAGATACAATTTCATTCAGCAAATCGTCTATGAAGCCTATCACAATGCTTCAGCCTATAAATAATCAATATAAGTATGCGGGCGAATCTGTTCTGGTTGATGGATTGAACGGTAATATGAACTATAAGACAGGTCGCTGGCTGGGATTCCACAAGAACGATTTGGAAGCTGTAATCGACCTGAAAGAAGCTACAGAAGTTTCTTCTTTCACAATGCGCTCATTAGTAGAAAAAGGTGACTGGATTTTCGGAACAAGAGGTATCACCGTTTCTGTTTCTGACGATAATAAGACCTTTAAGGAAGTTGCCTCAGAGTCTTATCCGGCAATGAAAGAAACAGATCCAAACAAGATTTACGTTCATAACTTGAAGTTCTCTCCTGTAAAGACTCGTTATGTAAAGGTGAAAGCGTTGACAGAGCACAGCATCCCATCATGGCACGGCGGAAAAGGAAACCCTGCCTTCTTGTTTGTTGACGAACTTACTATTGAGTAATACTGATATTTTTAGAAAGTAAAAGAGCGACCTTCGGGCCGCTCTTTTTGTGTGTTTATTTACCTTTGCTATACACTCTTTCAATAAGAACTCCGGTGCTGTCGGGAGTGCGTCCGCCTAGCAGATGAAGGTAAGAAACTCCGTGCTCGGTGCGGTTATTGCATTTAATGGTGTGTAGTTTCTTTTTATCTACCCATACTGTAGCGTTTTTGTTTTCTTCCCACTTCACCACTACATCATGCCAGCGATTATCTTTTATTCCTAAATCTTTTCGGCTGATGGAAACGACGTACAATCCTTCGGCTGCAGAAACGCTGTCTGTGGGGTTAAACCAACGGTCGTTAAGTATCAGACGGATAGGTTTGGAGTCTTTCTGCAAATTGATGCGCACGCCAACTTCGCCGTTTCGTGTGGCAGGGAAGTTCCATAAAGCTCCATCTGTATCATCTAATAGCGAATCGTTGGGAGCATATCCTATGCGCATAACTTTGCGTTGCGGATTATCTGGATGGCTTATCAATAGAGGAGCTTCCTGACGGTTGTAACAGCAGTGCCCCACGATACCTTTATAATAACGGAATGCCGACCAATTAGTCAATCCTTCGCTGAAGTCGCACGCTCTTTCTTTCTCGTAGAGCCACTTCACATCAAAAAGAAGCAACTTGCGGCATAGCTTGTGTTGTCCGGCAGAAACGAGTACCTTGCCCGGAGCAACTTCTACCGCCTGCACCTGATGCACGCTTTTATCTTCGCCCGGACGCGTAGTGCCAAAGTTGCTTGAGTTTCGCTCATCATTAAGCAACAGCTCGCGGAAACCTGTCCATGTTTTTCCGTCGTCTTCTGAGATAGCCACATGCAGAGCATCGCGATTTGTAAACACATCATCCCACACACCGTTGGCTGTAGGCAGTTCGGGTAGGGGCGTAGTGTTGCACCAGAAGAACAGCAGTCTACCGTCGGTTAGTCTGTGCAATGTAGGCATGGTGATTGTTCCATAGAAAGGCGAAGGAGTAGCTTCGCTCCAAGTCTCACCTCCATCCGAAGAGAACGATTGATAATGCTTATCTTGCGCAGTACGCATTATCATCCATAGCCGTCCGTCGTTAAGCTCTATGATAGTAGGCTCTACAGCGCCGTGATTCCATCTTACACCCTGATGAAATCCACCCTTTACATGAGGAGGTGCCGTAACTTTGCTGGAGGCTTTCCATGTGCGTCCGTCATCGTCGGAATAATAAACAAAAGAACCGCTGCGGTCGGTACGGTGAGCGCCAGAGATAATGCGCTTGCCATTACGGATAAAGATAGGTGGCTTATTCATAATGCCCGCTTCGTTATCTATAACCGTGATGGTACGTCCGCCATTCAGTCCGCCTTCGGTGCGCATGGCATATACTTTATTATTTACGCAGAACAGACGGATGTATTCTCCGCTTACGGGCGAGCATTGATCGGCGTAAGTCAACTCATACGGCAGATATACCTTCTTCCAAGTAAATCCGTTGTCGCGGCTCGACAAGTAAAGCGGCTTGTTCTCTTCTGGGTGAGCACCGTAATTATAATGCCTTATTTCTCCGTCGCTCATGCGCGACAAGCCGATGAAAGCATCGGAAGGAGCAACGCCTGTAATGCGGGGAGCCGACAGACTATCCAAATTATTTTGGGCAGTGGCAGGCAGTTGCAATGACAGAACGCCGGCCATGCTTATGTAGAATAAGTATTTGTTCATAGAATTATTATCGATTGTTATTTTTTAAATTATTGTAAAGGAATTCGTATATAAGATGTCTGATTGCCGCCTTAGGATGATGCCATATCATGCGAGGTCCGGCATAGCGCATAGCTTGACATATCCGTTCACGCATCACCGGCTTATAACAATGGATGGGGCATTTCTTGCAAGTAGGCTTTTTCTCGCCGAACTTGCAGTGCTCCAGTCTGGCATACGCATAATCCAATAAAGCCGAGCAGTCATCGCAAAGTCCTGCATAACAATGTTTCTTGCCATGGCAGTAAATCTTTATCATCTGAAAAATTGTATCTTTCTCTTGTTCTATACGTGTCATTACATTTGTTTCTTTTCTATTTCGTAAAGATATAAAATATACCGATAAACTATGGAATTCTGTCGTTTTTTAATGAATATTCGCAAGTTGTCGGTTTAATTCATTAGCTTTGTAATCAGTTGAGAAAGCACTTATAAACCTAATACAATAATAAGTTTGTTTACTATGAAGAGATACTTCGCTATACTTGCATTTGCCCTTTGCTGCGTAGGTATATTGAAAGGACAAACCGCAGCAGATTCTTTGACAATAGTTTCCGCAAAGTGGGAGGTGACACATTCTCAAAAGGGAATAGTGTGCAAAAGCGTGTCTTTACCTATGCTTTATAATTGCCCGCAAGTAATTAATATGATAGAAATTGATCCTGGCAAAGGAATGAAAGCAAGAGTCGGCATATCTGAAGGAATGAAAAGGACAAGCTTTATAGCCGCTAAACATCATGCACTTGCTGCCATTAATGGTTCTTATTTTAATATGAAGCAAGGCAATTCTGTCTGCTTTCTGAAAAGGGATGGACTTGTGATTGACACTACTACAATAGGCGAATTTAATCTGCGTGTTACGGGAGCTATCTATGAACGAAAAGGAAAGCTGAAGTTGATTCCGTGGAGTAGAGAAATCGAGAAAAAATATAAACGTAAACGTGGAACGGTGTTGGCGTCAGGGCCGTTGTTGTTAGAGAACGGCAAGGCGTGCGACTGGAGCCGATGCGAAGAGAATTTCATCCAAACCAAGCATCCACGCAGTGCTGTCTGTACTACTAAGGACGGAAAGATTCTGTTGGTAACGGTAAACGGACGTTTCCGCGGTCGTGCCGAAGGGATAAATATCCCCGAGTTAGCACATCTGCTTAGAATATTAGGCGGAAAGAACGCACTGAATCTTGATGGCGGTGGCTCTACAACATTATGGTTATCGGGAGCACCGGATAACGGCATCGTAAATTACCCTTGCGACAACAGAAGTTTCGATCATGCCGGAGAACGCCGAGTGCCGAATATCGTTTATATTTATAAGTAATCTTATCACTTGTTGGTCATTTCCTGGTCTGATTCTGCCGCCATCAACGCCTGCTCTTCGGACATTGCGTAAGTCTTGCCAATGTGAGGCATCGGAGCTGTTGACGCATCTATCTCTCCACGCAACCGCTCTTTAAGCTTTGTGTTTCTTTTAGTCACCGTCAAGTTACGTATGGCATAGGCGAGGGCTTTAGGCTGACCTATGAGCACGCATATCTTCTTGGCTCTTGTTATGCCCGTATATATAAGGTTTCGCTGAAGCATCACAAAGTGAGTCATCAGTATCGGAATTACAACGATGGGGTATTCAGAACCTTGCGCCTTATGTATGGTGGTGGCATAAGCCAATGTTACCTCATCGAGTTCCGATGCTTCGTATTCTACCAAGTTATCGTCGAAGCGAACGAATAGCGTGCGGTCTTCCATGCTTACCTGCTCTACTATTCCTATGTCACCATTAAACACATTCTTGTCGTAATTATTTCTCACCTGCATTACGCGGTCGCCCAACTTATAAGTCGTTCCGCCACGGCTGATTCCAAGGTTCGACGTGTTAAGTGCTTGCTGCAGCATCATATTCAGATTAGTGGCTCCTACCACGCTTCGCTGCATAGGCGTAAGCACCTGAATGTTATTCAGCGGTTGGTTATAAGCCTTGGGTAGACGATGCTTCACGAGCTTCACTATTTCTTCTGCCACTTGCTCCGGCTCTTCGTTCTTTATAAAGAAGAAATCAGTCTGCTTGCCGTTGCTCGTATCAGGATAACGACCTTGATTGATGGCGTGGGCACTCATCACTATTCGGCTCGATTGTGCCTGACGGAAGATACGAGTCAGACGGACTACCGGTATCTTCTCCGAGTCGATAATGTCGCGCAGCACATTGCCGGCACCTACGCTCGGCAACTGGTCGATATCGCCCACCAACACCAAGCGCATGTTTTCAGGAATAGCCTTCATCAGATTATACATCAAGATTATGTCTATCATAGAGCACTCGTCTACAATCAGCGCATCACCCTCCAGCGGATTCTCGTCATTACGCTTGTAGCCGTCTTGCGGATTAAATTCCAGCAGTCGGTGAATGGTCTTTGCCTCCATGCCAGTAGCCTCGCTCATACGTTTGGATGCACGCCCCGTAGGAGCGGCAAGCAGAATTCGCATTCCAGCCGTCTTATAAGCTGCGATAATACCTTGCGTAGTAGTGGTTTTTCCGGTACCGGGACCGCCGGTAAGTACCATCACCTTAGAGCGTACCGCCTGTTTTATAGCGGCTATCTGCACTTCATCGTACTCTATGCCCGATACCTTTTCTATAGCCTTAATATCAGCTTTCAGTCCGAAAAGGGTAGGCGTTTGGTCTTGTAGCAAAGCTAACAACTTTTTCGCCGTTCCGCGTTCAGAGTGATAAAAAGGAGGCAGATAAATAGCTTCGTCTTCGCGGATAAGATCTTCCGAAGCAATCATCTCGGTGACGGCCTGCCGGATAGGTTCCTCATCAGCTTCGAGCAACTTCTTGGCGGTTTCTATAAGTTGTTCTTCTACGGCATAAACATGCCCTTCGTTCGAAAGCTCGTTCAGCGTATAGCTGATACCGCTTTTGCAGCGCCGCAAATCGTTCTTCTCGTAACCCATCTTACTGGCTATGCTGTCAGCGGTCTTGAAACCGATGCCCCAGATGTCGTCCGCCAGTCGGTAAGGATTATCCTGCACCTTGTCGATGCTCTCCTTACCATATTGGCGATATATTTTAGCGGCGTAAGCAGTGCTCACTCCATACTGTTGAAGAAATAGCATCACGTTCTTTATGTCCTTCTGCTTCTCCCAACTTTCGCGAATCTTCTCTACGCGTCTCTTTCCGATTCTGGGTACCTCACGAAGTCGTTCTATATTATCTTCTATTATCTCGATGGTTTCCGTACCGAACTTCTCTACTATAAGATGAGCGAACTTAGGGCCGATGCCCTTCACCAACCCGCTGCCCAAGTATTTCTCTATGCCGTAAACAGTGGCAGGCATAACCTCCTCCCACGTCTCGCACACAAACTGCCGCCCGTACTTTTTATCCACCTTCCAGTCGCCGTCGCATAATAGCACAGCCCCCACCGGAACATCCAGCAGGTTGCCCACTAAGGTAACAAGGTCGGAATAATCCTTCACCTTTACCTTCATTATAGAATATCCATTCTCTTGATTTTGGTAGGTAATGTGCTCTATTACGCAGCGCAACTTTATCATTTCTTCGTCTATTTTGATAAGATTATAAGTGCAAAGGTACAAAACTTAATCTCACTCATTACTTAGTAATAGTGATTTTGTCAATAGCATGGCGTATGGCTGTGTATCGCTCACGCTCATCAAGATCAAGGTGTTCAGTATTTTGAGGAGCGTCGCCGCCGCAAAAGTCCACCTTTATAAAATCGAACTTCAGGTCTTTAAAGAAGAAATAGGCATCTTGCTGGTCGTGTCCGTATAGACCTACGCCGGCTCCCTTTTCATCCTTATCCCAGAAGTTGCCGCAAGTATTTAGTCCGGCATCAGAATAAATTCCCGCTTTAAAACCTAAGCTATGGATACGGTTTACTACAGGTTCCAATCCGTTAGGAAAGCGAGTAGGATGAATAAGCAATTGCCCGTTGCTATCGCGTCCGCCAAAGTAACCGTCGTCAATATTGATGTATTCGTATCCCGCTTCCTTCAGTCCCTGCTTTGCCATAGCGTCCGCCTGTTTCATGATAAGGTCGGCACTTATATTCACGCGGTACGTGTTCCACGAGCTCCATCCCATTGTAGGCCTTTCGTAAGTCTGTGCCGAGAGTGCAAGCGTCATTGCCGCTGCCAATACGGTCGATAAATTCTTCTTGTATTTCATAGCTAGGCTTAATTATCGTTTACTTTTCATACAGCTCTATCGGCAGTCCGTCGGGGTCATTGAAGAAGATAAACTTCTTACCGGTTAATTCGTCGGTGCGTATCTGCTCATGTGCGATGTTTTTATTGTCGAGTTCACTTACGGCGGCTGCTATGTTATCTACTTCGAAGGCGAGATGACGCAGTCCGGCGGCTTCGGGATAGGAGAGACGTGCGGGTGGGTTGGGAAATGAGAACAACTCTATTATATATGCATCGCCAAGATAGCAGTCGGCCTTCCATGAGTCGCGCTCCTTGCGGTAATGTTCACTCTTTACTTTCAGTCCGAGTACATCAGTATAGAATTGTTTTGACCGCTCATAATCCGAGCAAATCACAGCCACATGATGAATCTTGTTTAGTCTCATAACTCGTTTTTTGTTTATAATGTTTTGATATTATTGTTTCCTCTCTCAATCTGCAGTAATATCCTTTTCGCTTCAATTCCTCCGGCAAATCCGGTTAAACTGTGATTACTTCCAATTACCCGATGACAAGGAATAAGTATGCTGATACCGTTTGCTCCGATAGCTTGCGCCACAGCTCTGATACCTTTAAGATTGGCAATGCTTAAAGCGATATCTTTGTAGCTCCTTGTTTCACCGTATGGTATTTCGAGTAATGCGTTCCACACTTGTTGCTGAAACTCCGTTCCTACGGGATGCAGCGGAATATCGAACGCCTTGCGAGTGCCGGCGAAATATTCGTCGAGCTGCTTCTTGGTTTGTTCCAGAACGTAGGATGTCTCTACTTTGAATTCAGCATTCATATACTTGGCCAGCCGATGCTTGTTGCGCTCGGCGCACGGCATCTTGTTCCAATCGCAAAGGCATAGCTCGTTTCCCATAGATGCCAGGACTATTTCTCCGCAAGGCGAGTTGTAATATTGTATATGAATTGAGTTCATTATCTTTACTGCTGATGTTACAATTCCTTAGGACATAGAAAAACCGATATGTATATCACGCCTGCCATCGCCAATGCCGAGCCTAATCCTACATAGAACGAGGCGATGAACGATGACGGTACGGCAGGACATCTTCTGAGCAACACGCCGAATGTAATCATGAAAGCCATGATAAGGTATGACTTCACGGGCATCATGTGCCATACTTTCCGCTTCTCCACTTCAATGTCACGGATGCGTCGCACATTCTTGAACAGCATCTTTATAAACATGGTAGAAAATAATATCATGGTGACGATACAGCCTAAAATCATTAATACGGAGGTGGTGTCAAGGCTCATCCATGACATAATCCCGATTCTGCAAACATTAAAGCCTGCAAACAACCAGATGATTCCGGCAATAAAAGAGAGTGACTTGGTATTCATATCTTTGTGTTATGAAGTGTTGATATATGGATGTAAAGGTACAAATAAAGCGTGAAGTTTTAGCTGTTTTGTCAATATTCCGTATATTATTAATACCTAACCGTTTCTTAATTGAGAAACTTGTTCTATATTTGTTTATTGCTTTTATATAAATATCATGTAATATGGCGAATAGAGAAAATGAAGGTTTGCTAAATAAGCAAGCGATTGATAAAAACGTGATAGCTTATGTTGTAGTGGCAATTAGTGAATTTGCCAAGGCTCATCATCTTTCAGTTCGTGAAGCGAATAATTATCTTCGTCGTTTCAAAGGAATAGATTTTCTTACAGAACATTATGATGTGGAGCATTTGCTTTCGTTCGATGATAGTGTTCAAGATCTTACACAGATTTGCCTAAATAATGGAGGAGGAATTCAATGAAACTATATCACGGTTCTAATGTAGTAATTGAAAAGATAGATTTGTCAAAATGCCGACCATACAAGGATTTCGGACAAGGTTTTTATCTGACAGAGATTAGGGGACAAGCAGAAAAAATGGCTCAACGTACATCGGTTATCTACGGTGGAGAACCAATTGTTAATGAGTTCGAATTTGATGAAAAGGCTTTGAAAAATCTTTCAGTCAAGATGTTTCAAGAGCCGTGTGAAGAATGGGCTTTGTTTGTTATGTCTAATCGTAGTAGAGAAAATGTGCAACCTACGCATTGTTTCGACCTCGTAATAGGCCCTGTAGCCGATGATACAATTGCAACTCTGTTCCGTAATTTTAATGACGGTATTATTGATTTACAAATGTTGGTTAACGGATTAAAATACAAAAAGGTTTCGTCACAATATTTGTTTCATTCTGAAGAAGCTATTAAATACTTACATAGAATATGAATAAACGAATGCAATATTTAGTAGAAGGTATAACTAAGGATATAATAGTCTATCTGATGCAAGACTATGGATATGATTTACCAACTGCTCTAAAAGAGTTCTATGACTCTGAAACGTTTGAGAAGCTTAATAATGAAGCGTCAGGGCTCTATATAGAAAGCTCCGCTTATGTTTATGAAATATTTAAAGACGAGATGAAATACGGAAGACTTGGAAAATAGCTTTTGCCGTATGAAATATTGTTAAGTAGGAGAAAGCCTTTCAGTTATTAATTATAAAAATATCAACTTTAAAACTTAAATATTATGAGAAAATACCTTTTGTTTTCATGCATGCTCGCTACAAGCGGAGTTTTCGCTCAACAAGCAGAAATTGATTTTGCTTTTAATAACTACCATAAATATTATAACGCTCAAACTAAAGATGCCAACAGCGAAAAAAGCGAAGCATTAAAAAAGCTACGTAACTATTTCCATGATAATCCTTATAGGCTGAAGCCAGATGGCGAAAAAGCGAAAAGATTTATTGCGCTGCTTAACGAAAACGGTACGTTCTCTGATATGGACGCTACGGAAAAAGAACTCGAAAAGAATGACATATATAATAAAGGATATGCCAATACAACTGACGACAGAGCCGGAATATTTATAGGCGATGCCATTCAAAGAGTATTTCTGATATGCTCAGCATACCGTTTGGGCGAAATTCCTGCCGAAGAAGCCTTGTCGGATAAAGTGATGAAAGCTATCGTTCATTATGGAAAGCTGGAGATAGGCAGAAAGAACGACCGCCCACGTTTTCATGCATCTTGTTTCGCCATCCCAACCGCAGCGGTTAATGTATATTTCGCCATGCTCGATGAAATGGACAAGGCAGAAAGAGGAGAGGCGCGACCAATAGTAAAAGAGGCGTGCGATATGCTTAAGGTAGTAGGATTACAGGCATGGACTCAGCCGTTGCGAAACGATGCTACCGACAATAATGTGGTTTCAATAGAAAGATTCAGAAACCATGTGTGGTGGGTAGGCGGAAACGCTTTGGCGTATCGGTCATTGTTGCCAGTGGCCGCTATGTACAGTTCTATTCCTATGATAGACCTGTTGGCGGAAGTCTGCCGACGCGGCATCAGCATGACATCGCAGACTACATATTCCGACTCGTTCTGGACTGAAGGATTTACCGCCGACGGGGCCGGATGGGGTCACGGAATGCAATGTCTTGTATGGGGATATCCTATAGACGGCGCTTCTAACGCAATGAATATGTTGAAGATGCTTCAGGGAACACCTTGGGCGCAGAAACTTGATAAGACTAACACAGAAGCCTTGATGAATTTCTTCAGAGGAGGAAGCTGGTACTATTATAAAGGATACCGATTGCCGGGGCTCGACAGAGGATCGTATGTATATAACCCTACGGAAAAAAGTATTCCTTACGCTAAGATGCTTGATGGAGTGATACAGAATTGGCTGACATCGTTCACTGCAGAAGAACAGAAGGAATTGCTTGCTCTACAGAAAGAAGTGAAGACCAACAGGATATTCATGAACGGTTATCCCACTGGGCAATATTCAGGCGTTAGATGGTTCTTCAATAATGACGACCTCATGAAAAAGACCCCCGATTATCATATCAATATTAATATGGCTTCGTATAGAACAGACGGTCTTGAGAGTGCCGCATTTGCCGACAACTATAATTTTTATCCTACAGACGGAGCCACATTGTTCCAGCGTTCGGGCGATGAATATTTCCATATCATGGGCGGTTGGGATATAACGGCTATGCCTGGTGTAACAGCACGCGAGGGCATGGAAAAGTTACAGCCGGTAACAAACTGGAGAGGATATTGCAGTAAGCATAATTTTGCGGCGGGAGCTACCGATGGTCGTGAAAACGGTGTGGCTGGTATTATTTTTGAAAAGATGAACGGTTCGGATAAAAAAGCGGTTAACGATAAAGGTGACGCTGGCAAGAATGGCATAAAGAACGAACTGCTCTACGGATTCAAGGCATACAAAGGATATTTCATCTTAGGCGATTATTTTGTAGCCTTGGGTGCAGGCGTTACTAATATGACTCCAAATATAGAAGGTGATATACGGACTACTATCGACCAGACTTCTTTGGTAAATAACACTTATATATTAAATAAGGGCAAGAAGCATGTTCTAAGCCTTGGAGATGAGGTAGAACTTAAGTCGAATAAGTCAAACCAAATATGGCTTGTACAGGAAGGCAAGTTTGCATATACGCTATTGCCGGAATATACTGATAAAGCTAAGGTGTCATGTGAGATGAAGCCTACAGACTGGAAAAAGATGAACCCGTCTAACAAGAATACTGATAAAATGTCTAAAGAAGTAAAAATACTTAGACTGTGGGTTAATCACGGACAAACTCCTGTAAATGATGTATATGGTTATGCTGTCTATACCGGAAAAGGAATGCCGCAGTCGGTACTGCCATTCGAAGTAATGAGAAACGATATAGGCGTTCAGGCTATCAGAACAAAAGATAAAACCATTGTTCAGGCAGTGTTCTATCAGGGAAATGCAGAACTGAAATATAAAGACCTTAAATTAAGTGTTTCTGCTCCATGCGCCGTAATGATTCAGAAGCTTGGTAGCAAGTATAGAATATCTGTAACAGATGCCACAATGAATGCTGATTTGAAATCAATAAGTGTTACATTAAATGGCAAAACTTATGAATTGAATCTTCCTTCTGGTTTGCATTGCGGTAACACGGTTACGCAGGATTTTGATATCTGATTTTAATAGTAATAAGTTTACCGGATAAAAATATAAAGAAAAACATTGCAATGATTAAGACAAAACAATGCGATGATCGATTATAATCATTGCGATGTTTCAAATTGATCATTGCGATGTTAAAAAATGACTTCTCGATTTTTTCCTGCTTGGAACTGTGTTAGCTATTTTTACAGGTTGAATTATAAATGATATAACTTGTTATATTGGTAGAATAAGATATTCTAAAAAATGTGCATCATTATGTTGGTCGTAATGATTGCCATGCCTTAGGTATTCTATAGCTTGTATCTTATTATATAAACAATAATGCGCTCTGAAACAGTAAAGCTGTATAATACAACATTTGTATTTTGCTCTTGCTGCTTCAGAGCGCATATTTATGGTGCATTTCAATCACTTACCATCCACCACCCAGAGCCTTGTACATTTTTACCATGGTGATTTGCTTATCGCGGATGGCGTTGCTCAGACCAATCTGGGCATCGAAATAGCTACGCTGTGCATCGAGCACATCAAGATAACCTATCACACCGTTGATGTATTGCAACTGTGCCAGCTCCATGGCGGCTTTTGATGAACGTTCCAACTCGCGGCGCGATTCGTATATTTCCTTTATCTTATTGAACTCTACAATGGCGTTGCGGGCATCCTTAAAGGCGCTGAGTACCGCTTTTTCGTAACCGTAGCAAGCTTGCTCGTAGGCTGCTTTCTGCGCTTTCAGCATGGCGCGGTTCTTGCCCATAGCGAAAAGCGGACCTAATAGGTTGGCACTAAGGTAATGAATGGGCGACTTGAAGAAGTCGGACATTTCCTTGCTTTCCAAACCGTAGTTGGCTGTCAGCGTGATGCGCGGAAATAAGTTGGTAAATGCCATACCCACAGCAGCGTTGGCGGCTATGAGACGTTGCTCTGCCTCGCGTACGTCGGGACGGCGTTCCAAAAGCGTAGAGGGGAGGCCCACAGGCAGAGACTCGGGTAACTTCATTTCTTCGGGAAGGATGGAGCGGCGTATCACCTGCGGATATTCGCCCGCCAGGTAAGCTATGTCGTTCTCCTTGACAGAAATCTTACGCTCTAACTCGGGTACCAAGGTGGCGGTACGTGCGTATTCCACCTTAGCCTGCTGATACGATGTCTCCGAAGTAAGACCGCCTTCAAAACGGAGCTTTGCCAAACGGACGCCTTCTTCGCGAGCCTTCAGTGTTTGGCGCACTATTTTCAGTTCGTTATCTAAGGCTACCAACTCGAAGTATGCTTGCGCCACTTCTGATATTACGCTCATCTTCAAGGCACGCTGCGCTTCTATGCTCCCTAAGAACTGAGCCATGCTCTTATCCTTAGCCCAACGAAGGTTGCCCCAGAGGTCGAGTTCCCACGTGGCTACAAACTTGGCACCCTGTTCGGTACTGTTCTTATAATTATTCCCACCGTAGTTACTTGCTTCTTTTTCCATATAAGCCTTTGCGTCGATGCGAGGGAAGAGGTTAGCCCAGTCGATGCGCTTCAGTGCCGCCAATTCTTTAACGCGGGCAGCTGAAATCAACAAGTCCTTATTATGATCAAGGGTTTTACTGATGAGTTGCTGCAAGGTAGTATCGGTGTAGATTTCCCACCACTGCATATCGGCAATGGTCAGCGTATCGCTTTGGTGAACCTTAGAGAGCCTTTCTGGAAGGTTCAGTTCTGGACGTGTATAGTGCTTGCCCAGCTGGCAAGAAGCCATACCGAGGCTTCCTACCATTATGAGCATATAGAATTGTATCTTTTTCATTGCGTTTTCTTTTAATAATGGTCAATATTACGCTTGTAGTTTAGGTTTAACCATGCGCTTGCTTGCTGAGTTTTTTCGCTTTTGCCTTGTTCTTCATCTTATAAATAAGTACGAAGAAGAAAGGAACTAGCAAAATACCTACGGTTACGGCCACTATCATACCGAAGAATACACCTGTACCGATGGCTTGACGGCTGGCAGAACCCGGACCGCTGGCGATAACCATAGGTAGCATACCGAGGATGAATGCCAACGAGGTCATCAGGATAGGGCGGAAACGCAGTTGCGAAGCGTGAAGTGCCGCTTGTACCACGTCGACACCACGGTCAACTTGTTCTTTGGCGAACTCTACAATCAAGATGGCGTTCTTGGCAGCCAAGCCGACCAACATTACAAGACCAATCTGGAAGTAGACATCGTTCTCTAATCCGCATGCCCATACACCGAGGTAAGCACCGAGGGCGGCTACCGGTAACGAGAGGAGGACCGCAATGGGCACCGTCCAGCTTTCGTAGAGGGCCGACAGGAAGAGGAATACGAAGAGAAATACCAATGCCAGCACCATAGCGGTTTTTCCGCCGGCTTGCTTTTCCTGATATGAGAGTCCGCTCCATTCTACACCGATGTTTTCGGGAAGATGCTTGCGGGCTATCTCTTCTATTGCCTGCATGGCCTGACCGGAACTGTATCCTTCGGCAGCTGCACCTCTAATCACGGTGCTGTTAAACATGTTGAAGCGTTTAATGCTACCGGGACCTGTGGTGTATCTAGTTGTACCGAGCGAGGTAAGCGGAATCATCGCGTTATCGTTTCCTCGTACAAAGAAGAGGTTGATGTTGTCTTTGTGCTCGCGGTAGTTGGCTTCTGCCTGAATGTATACGCGGTAGATGCGGTTGAACATATTGAAGTCGTTTACATACACAGATCCGGTATAGGCTTTCATGGTAGAGAACACATCTGCCATCGGAACTCCAGCAAATTTCACCTTGTCGCGGTCTACGTCGAAGTAGAGCTGCGGAATTTCGGCTTGGAGCGATGATGACAGCCCCGAGAGTTCCTTGCGCTGCTGTGCATAGTACATCAAAGTGTCTGTAGCGGCAGCCAACTGTTCGAAGGTAGCGTCGCCACGGGCTTCGAGCTGCATTTCGAAACCGCCCGAACTACCCAGACCAGGAATAACGGGAGGAGTAGAAAGATACACTTTACATTCTGGATAGGTAGAAAGCTCCTTCTTTACCTGCGCCATGATAGCGTCGATGGTCTGTTCGCCTCGTTTCTCCCACGGCTTCAAGATAACAGTAAGCTCGGTACGCGCTTGGCTGGTTCCTACACGCGGACTGCTACCCACTACGCTCTGCACATAGTCTACCGACGGCAGTGACATAAGGTACTCTACAGCCTTGGCGCTTACTATGCGGCTACGTTCAAGTGTAGCTCCTTCGGGCAATTCAAGTTCCACACGGAAGTATCCTTGGTCCTCGGTAGGGAGGAAGCTGGTAGGAATGATGCGGTGTAACAACAGGATGGCGATAAGCACTACTCCGAATGTACTAAGCACACGGCGCGGATTACCTAAGATGCGCTTGATGAGGATAACATATTTATTGGTACCCAAGCCCAGCCATTCGTTGATGCGGCGGAACACTACGTTCTTACGCTTGTTGGGGTCTTCTTTCTTCAGAATGAGCGAGCACATTACGGGGCTAAGTGTAAGTGCCACAACGGTAGAGAGCAATACCGAAACCACGATGGTGATAGTAAACTGACGGTAATGCTGTCCGGTGATGCCTGGCAAGAAGCTTACGGGCACAAATACGGCTGCCAGTACCAATGAGGTAGCGATGATGGCGCCTACCAGTCCTTCCATAGCTTTCTTTGTGGCCAAGTATGGTGAGAGGTTCTCTTCGTCCATAATGCGTTCTACGTTTTCTACCACCACGATGGCGTCATCTACCACAATACCGATGGCAAGTACCAGTCCGAGCAGGGTAAGCATATTCAGCGAGAAGCCGAAGATGAGCATGAATCCGAAGGTACCGATAAGCGAGATAGGTACGGCTACCAGTGGTATGAGGGTAGCACGCCAGCTCTGCAATGACAGGTAAACCACGATGATAACGAGGATAAGTGCTTCGAACAGGGTTTTATATACTTCATGGATAGATTCAGAAATATATGTAGTCATATCGAAAGGAATCTCGTAACTGAGTCCTTCTGGGAAGTTGGCGCTGATTTCTTTCATGGCTTCTTTCACCTTTCCGGCTACTTCCATAGCATTGGCTCCCGGAAGCATATAGATACCAAGAACGGCTGCGTTTCCTCCGTTTATTCCACTCTCTGTGCTGTACGATGAAGCTTCGAGCGAGATGCGTGCCACGTCGCGCAGGCGAATGATTGAACCATCGGGATTGGCGCGTACCACGATTTCCTCAAACTGACTTACTGTAGACAAACGTCCCTGTGTGCTGATGGGGATGGTAATATCAAGCCCCGTCATAGGTTGCTGACCCAATACTCCGGCAGCCGATTCACGGTTCTGATCTTTCAGTGCTGCTTGAAGGTCGGCTACGGTTAGTCCGAAGTTTGCCATCTTGTCGGGTTGCACCCAGATTTGCATGGCGTAGTATCGGCTACCGATGTTAGACACACGTCCCACACCGGGAATGCGTCGCAGAAGGTCGAGCACATTGAGTGTAGCGAAGTTACTCAGATAGATTTCGTCAAACTTAGGGTCGCTCGAAGTCAAACAGATAGTGAGCAACTGGCTGGCAGCCTGCTTTTCTACCGAGATACCGTTCTGCACCACTTCGGCAGGCAAACGCGACTCAGCCAACTTGATTCGGTTCTGAATTTCTACTGCCGCTAAGTCGGGGTCGGTATTGATATCGAAGGTAACGGTGGCAGAGAAGCCTCCGGTGTTAGTACTATTCGATTCCATGTAAAGCATGCCCGGAGTACCGTTAAGCTCCTGCTCAATAGGAGTAGCAATAGCCTGCGAAACCGTCAGTGCGCTGGCACCGGGATATGAAGCTCCGATTTTTACAACGGGAGGCGTGATTTGCGGATATTGGTCAATAGGCAGCATGGTAAGGCCGATGATGCCGACAATGACAATTAATATGGAGATGACAGCCGAGAATATTGGCCTGTCAATGAAAAAACTTACTTTCATATTTGCACGTTTTTGTTTGTGTTCAATGAATCAAGGGATATGGGTACCGGCTTATTTGGTTTTTGCCGTTTCTGTTGGTTCGGTAACCTCGGCTGCAGGCATTGCTGTAGGCGCAACGGGTTTTACCTTCATGCCCGGTGTAAGCTTATGGAAGCCTTCGGTTACAATGTTTTCGTTGGCCACTAAACCTCGTTCTACTACTACCTGATTCTGAAATTCGGGACCGAGTTCTATGAAACGGCGTTCTACGGTAGAATCGCGGCGCATCACGAAGATGTAAGCTCCTCCTTTTTCTATGATAACCGATTTCATGGGGACTACGGTAGAATGTTCGCGTACATCGAGCAGCAGTTTTACCTTAGTAAACTGACCTGGCAACAATACTCGGTTAGGATTTGGCATCTCTGCACGTACAGAGAAAGTACCTGTGCGTGGGTCTACCTGAGGTTCGGCAAAATCTACTAATCCTTTATGCGGATACACGGTGTTATCGGCTAAGGTGATAGTTACGCTGGGTTGCCAAGAGCGGGTAGAGTCTTTCTGACCAAGCAATACATTACGCTCCTTACTCTTCAGGTAATCGAGCGCCGTCATGCTGAAGTCAACCAATACGGTATCGCTCTTGACTACACTTGCCAATAACGACTTGGCGCCTGGTCCTACAAGAGTACCCAAGTCTACATGGCGTTCACTGATATGCCCGGCGATAGGAGATCGTACTATGGTGCGACCCAATTCAAGTTCCGCTTGGTCAAGGTCGGCTCTACTCATGCCTACCGAAGCCTCTGCTGTTTCGTAAGCTGCTATAGCGTTGTCGAGATCGAGTTGGCTGGCAGCATTCTGTTCGTAAAGCGGACGGATACGCTCCAAGTCGCGCTTGGCCTTCTGCGCCTGCGCCTCATCCTTCTTTAGTTGGGCACGCGCCTTATCCGCCTTAGCTCTATATTGATCTTGATTAATGACAAACAACACTTGGTTCTTATTTACATAAGTACCTTCTGCAAATAGCATCTGTTCCAAGTAACCCTCTACACGGGCTCGCACTTCTACAAACTGCTGAGCGCGTACACGCCCTACATATTCGCCGTAAATCTCTACGTCTTTTTGAGTGGCTGGAGCAATTACCACAGTGGGAAGTTCCGGTTTAGGTTCTGAACGATGGGTTACTATCAGATAAACTCCGATAACCAAGCCGATGCCTATTACTGCAATTGCTGTTCTTTTTTTCTTAAATGCCATTTCTTTCTTTGTAAAAAACAGTCTCATACCTAAGTTTATTATTCGTTATGTTAAAATGCTATATTACATGAGGCAAGTTGCGTGCCATACAATTGAATTTTTATCAAGTTGCTTGTAGCCAGTGTATTACTATTGTATATTGTACTTTTGAATTGTGGAAACTGGTCTACAATGTGTGGAAATATTCCACGTTTTATATTTTTCGTTCAGTGTGAAATAGACAGTAAACTTATCGTTTTATGCAGTATCCGATGGAGTTTTTGTTAATCTCTAATCTCAGTTTTGTATTGTGCTGCAAATATAGAAAAGGGGGACGTGTAAATAAAATATTCATACGTCCCCTTTTGTGGTAAATGCTATTATTACGAAAGTAAGAATGCCTTTATCCCATCACTACATCTAATACCATCATCAGTACGAAACCAATGGCAAAGCCGATGGTTCCGAGATTGCTATGCTGCCCGTTGGAAGCCTCTGGTATCAGTTCTTCAACTATTACGTAGAACATAGCTCCTGCTGCAAAGGCAAGCATATAAGGAAGTGTAGGCGTAAGAATTGTGGCAAGTAGTAATACGGCTAATGCTCCAATTGGTTCAACTACTCCACTCAGTGTACCGAGTGCAAAAGATTTCCACCGGCTGTTGCCTGCAGCTCGCATAGGCATAGAAATAATAGCTCCTTCTGGAATGTTCTGAATGGCAATGCCCAATGATACAGAAATAGCGCTGGCAAAGGAAATATGAGCTACATCATTATCCGCACCTGCAAACACCACACCTACAGCCATGCCTTCGGGTAAATTGTGAATTGTTACGGCAAGGGCAAGCATTGCTGTCTTTGACAAGTGAGATTTTATACCCTCAGGTTTATCTGTGCCGATATGAAGGTGTGGGGTTAGTTCGTCTATAAGCAATAGGAAGCTTATGCCAATTAAAAATCCTATAGCAGCGGGCACTACCGACCACGCACCACTATCGGTTTTCAGCTCCATAGCAGGAATGAGCAACGACCAAACAGATGCTGCAACCATTACACCTGAAGCAAAGCCTAATAATAACTTTTGCAATCGCACAGACATTTCGTCTTTCATAAAGAAGACGAACGCAGAACCAAGCATCGTGCCCAATAGAGGAAGCAGAATCCCTATAATCAATGTTGTTGTCATTTCTATCATCAGTATATTATTGTCGTATCAATTATGATGCAAATGTACATTAAAAGTCATCTGTTTGACAATACCTAAAAGTGATGTATTTGCATTTATAGCTCTCTTACAAAATGCGGAAAAGCCGCTTCGCCCAACTGAGGAGCGTATTCAAAACCTTCGTAGCTGAAGGCTGCCAATTCTTCTGGGGTGATGAGATTATTGTTCAAGATAAATCTTACCATCGCTCCGCGGCATGATTTGGCCCATACAGCTTGCATCTTCAGCCGACCATCTTTCTGACGGACATAGAAGAGAGGTTGAATAACTCTTACCTCCTTGCAGACTCTTTTCCAGTCGAATAAATGCTCATATTCTTCTGTAGAGAGATGAATTAGGATGCCATCGTCAGCTTTTACGGTGTCTATGAGCACATCCGTGAGTTTGTCTTTCCAAAACTGATTGACAGGCTTATCGTTTGTAGCCCCAAGAGATACGCAATGCTCCATACGATAGGGCACGATACCATCCATCGGACGAAGCAAACCGTAGAGGAAGCACGTAATTAAAAGATGCTTCTGGGCGTAATCTAAAGCCTCTTCGCTCAAACTGTCAGCTCGCAGATGTTTGTATGCCTGACCATTATAAGCAAGTATGGCTGGCATTTTATCTGCAGAAATGAAATTGTGATAGCGTTTCCAATTCTCTGCTGCTATCTTATTACTGCAATCAAGCTGTTTGGTCAACTCCTCTACGTCCATCATAGCCATTTCTGCGGCTAAAGCATCGGCTACCGACTGAAATAGTGGAGTAGAGAGAGGACGTTTATCAGCCTTATCATACATTATTTTAGCATTCGCTAATAGTATCTGCATAATCTCAATTCATTATTATCCGTAAATAGTAGCTACTATCTTACGCGGACCGCCGTAGTTGCGGAACTCGCAGAGATATATTCCTTGCCACGTGCCTAAGTTCAGACGGCCGTTTGTGATAGGGATGGTAATGCTCACGCCGATGAGCGAACTCTTGGCGTGGGCAGGCATATCGTCGGCACCTTCAAGAGTATGGTCGTAGTATGGCTCGTTCTCTTTTACCATTCTATTAAGAATCTTCTCCATATCGGTGCGCACGTCGGGGTCGGCATTCTCATTGATGCTCAATGCGCACGAAGTATGTTTTACGAAGAGATTCAGCATTCCCATCTTGGGCAATGGCTTTGGCAGATTATCAAGCACCTCATGAGTAACGAGGTGACATCCCCTGCATTTGGCTGCGAGCGAAAATTCTGTTTGCTGTATCATCGTTTAGAATTTCTTTGTGCGTACATGGCAATACGGATCGCCTCCTGTCTTTTCATAATAACGCTGGTGATACGCTTCGCCTATATAGAAAGGCTCTTCGGGCAGTAGCAGTGTGTTCACTTCGTAGCCCTTATTTCGAAGAATCTGGATAACCCGTTCGGCAGTTTCTTTTTGCTGTTTGTTACGGTAGAAGATGCAGCTGCGGTACTGAGGGCCGAGGTCGGGACCTACGCCATCGGTTTGTGCTGGGTCGTGAATCTCGAAGAACAATTTGCAGAGACTCTCGTACGATACTTGCTTTGGGTCGAACTCCACGATAACCGCTTCTACGTGATGAGTCTTATGGTCGCGCACATCGGCATACGACGGGAAAGCCTCCTGACCACCGGTATATCCAGCCAAGGTATTAAGCACACCTTTCTGTTTCTGATACTGATGCTGAGTACCCCAGAAGCATCCGCAAGCAAAGATACCTACTTCAATTTCAGGATTGGAAGGAGCGTGGTAGAGATCTACTTTAGAGCATTCTTCGATGGCGGCTTTTACCATCTCAAGCGCTTTGCCGTGTTTGGCCTGAAGCTCCGGATAAGCTTTGCCACGAGAGTAGTTGTGCTGCAAATCGTTGTACTTCACCTGCAAGGCAATGGGATTTCCGGAGTCGATGATGCGTTGAACATAATCGAAATAGTCGGTTCCTTTTTCGTGTGTAAGAAGACGGATAGCGTTCACTATACCCGTAGGTATTCCTTCTTTCAGTAAATCATCGAAAGTTATGTCGCTGTCTTCTACTACATCGTGCAGAAAGCCTGCTATCTTTTCTTCATCAGTATGTCCCATCAAGCCAACTGTTAGAGGGTGAAGGATTACAGGGTAGCCGTCGCGGTCCAATTGACCGGCATGGGCGGCTGTAGCTATGCGGAGTGCAATATCTATAGGATTCATATTTTATTATTTAGTCGTGACGTTTTTCAATAAGTAATCTAAATTAGTGCTTTTACTTCTTAAACGCCCATGATTTTGGCGTATTTAACATCTGTTTACGCATATTGCTGTAGATAACGGTAAAGCGTGGCAATAAAAAACGTGAGCCCGCATAACGAACCCACGTTAGAATAATCGGCGCACCCGACAAACCCTGTGGAGTAGGCCGTGCAGATGCTAACCCAAAACTGT
>ENA-ORNF01000266-ORNF01000266.1-human-gut-metagenome-genome-assembly--contig:-NODE-266-length-53693-cov-5.833793_pt1 | contig 53693 bp, 44 predicted proteins | sample MGYA00242110_ERZ509012 | MGnify/ENA primary metagenome ERZ509012 (study PRJEB26280, sample SAMEA2338714) | human gut metagenome | biome: human gut; feature: human-associated habitat; material: faeces... | reverse complement strand
TGACAGCATGGGCAGAACAAAATTGGAAGAAACCGGAATTTGATTTCTCAGAGCGTAGTGATAGAGTAACATTAAAGCTCGAAGTCGGACAAGTGGTATATATTCCGGGAGCTGCTGATATAAGAAACACAAGCAGCGTATGGATTTATTCTATTCATATATGGATGAAAACAATTATAAAGAAGCAGATAAGGTATTAACAGAGATTGAAGCAATCGTCGGAACAACAGATTCTGATATTGCAGCTTACTTTACTACATGCACCGGAGAAGAGAACTTTCCACGAGAAGTTTACTTTGAAGTCACGAGAATATAAGTATGGCGATAGGTATTATCTTGTATTGGCAGATGCTAACGATGAGAAGAATATCTTGCAGCAGTATGAGTTTATGATTGATATTGCGTTTGTGGATGATTTTGGATTATAATTAGATGGAATCATGGTGATGATAAATGAATCTTAGAAATTTAATAAATGTAATACCAGAAATTGAAAAACTATTTCATTCACAAAGACATATGATAAAGAAAATAAGAAACCGGTAATCAAGGCGAGTATTTGTAATGGTGAACAGGTTGCAGGCTTTAAGGATATTCATACAGGTAAGATAGAGGAGGAATATTGATATGAGCATATTAGGAAATATACTTTGGTTTATATGTGGTGGATTGTTGAGTGGACTTTCGTGGGTCCTGGCGGGTTGCCTGTGGTGCATTTCCATAATAGGAATACCGATAGGCTTACAGTGCTTTAAGTTTGCAGGTTTGGCATTTTTTCCGTTTGGAAAAGAAGTGGTATATGGCGGCGGTGCAGTTAGCTTAATTGCAAATATTATCTGGCTGATTGTGTCAGGAATCCCTATGGCAGTTGGAAATGCTGTGGCAGGTCTGATATGTTGTATAACAATTATCGGAATTCCCTTCGGAAAGCAGTTTTTCAAAATTGCAAAATTGTCTCTGATGCCATTTGGGGCAGAGGTAATATAATAAACAGGCAGGAAAGATGTATTTGATTAAGACGATAAAAGGTGACATAACAAAAGCAACAGATGTGCAGGCAATTGTAAATGCAGTGAACAACTCTCTTCTTGGCGGAGGCGGTGTAGATGGTGTAATTCACAGAGCAGCAGGACTGGAACTTCTGGTGGAGTGCAGGACACTTCACGGATGTGAGACAGGAGAAGCAAAGATAACAAAAGCCTATAATCTGCCATGTGAGTATGTGATTCATACTGTGGAATCGATATGGAATGGTGGCAGGAATAGAGAAGAGGAACTTCTTGCTAACTGCTATTTTAATTCTGTGAAGTTGGCAATGGATAATGGAATCAGGTCTATTCTATTGCATTTCCTTCTATATCAACGGGAGTATATAGTTTCCCGGTTGAGTCGGCAGCAAAGATTGCAGTACATACAGTAAACGGGTTCTTGCAGGATAATCCGGATCGTTTTGAGCTGGTGGAGTGGGTGCTATTTGATGCTCATACTGAATCGGTGTACGAAGCTGAGGTTGAACTGCAAGGGTGTAAAATTGAGAACTATGGAGGTAAATAGAAATGGCAAAGGATCAACGATTTGAGAAAATATATTCACAGGGCACGATGAGTGTTACAGAAATCTGGGTAGATAAGGAGACTGGAATAAATTACTTATATCATGCAAGTGGTTATTCTGGAGGATTGACACCATTATTAGATAGAGAAGGGAAGCCTGTTATTTCATCAATTGTGAATAGTTAAATTATTTGTTAAAACTGATAGTGATGAGCAAAACGCATTGAATTAAATATAGGATTTGGCAGTTAGTTTCTATAAACAGAAAAGATTGAGAATTCAGAACATAGCAAAGCTAACGTAAGTCCAGAACCTACGTAAATAAGAGGTATGAATGGCTCTTTATTATGCAATTCGTTTCATGGTCTTAAGCTTACGGTAGGATTGATCTGTACCACTGGTGACTGTGGCAACAGCAACCGCTAGCAGGCTGATATGGGCAAGCGTATTGAAGTTGGCTGCCGCGTCAGATTATCCACCGTGACCCGAATCCGTCTAATATTCTGATGACAGATGAGCAGTGGGGTATTTTGGATTTTGATTTGGCAGAGCGAAATATCCGTATCTATGACCCATGTTACGCAGCAACTGCAATTTTATCAGAAAGCTTTGATGCGGATAATAACCAGAAATTGCAGCAATGGTGTCAAATCTATAAAAATATTTTGTATGGATATGATAGTGTTGTGACGTTAACAGAGGCAGAGTGGAAGGCTGTTCCATATGTAGTTCTGGCAAATCAGCTTGTGTGTACGATTTGGTTTTCGCAAAAGGAACAGTATCAGGAATTATATGAAATTAACAAAAAGATGACCATGTGGGTGATACAGCATTTTGAGCAACTCCAATTTTTCTAAGTATACATAAAAAATCGCACTTGCTAAACTGCAAGTGCGATGTCTTTATTAATATTACGAGTCCTATGCAGCTCCAGGACGGAACAGCATATAACTCTAATAATATTGTACACAATATTCATATGAAGTCAATCGAAAAATTATTCCGAAAAATCCTCAGAAATATCTTCGCTTAAAAAGCTTTCGTCATTATCAGGAGTGGAAAATTTTTCACTTACAGGATATGAAAAATTTTTTCCTATTTTTTGAAAACCATATTCTAGGAAGTACGATTTTGGAATATAATTATTTTCTGTGATATTATGTAATTTGGTAAAGAGTTCTGCAATCCATTTTTGAAATTCTGTTTCAGGACTCTTTTGATCGAGTTCATTTTCATAATAATGTCTGACAATACCGGCGAATATATCAGCAAACTGCACTGCTGGAGTTACCGCAGAACTCACAAATAAAGGCATTTCTAAAATATGATGAAAGGAACGTCCAAAATTAGTTTTAAATAAAAAACCAGTAATAGCTTCAGCTATTTTTCTATCAGCTTCTTCATGTATTTCATCAAATATCATCATTGCTTTTCCATAGTGATGATGATTACAATAAAATTCCACTTTTTTTAATAACAGGTAGTATTGTTTAGGAAGATGATGCTCAGGCACAGTAATCGGTTCATCAGGCTTATCCATAATTACCGCAAAAATGGCAGCATCATAAGAAGTTATGATATCCACCATGCCCTCAACATAGGATTTGTTATTTGTACGATTTTTTGTAATCGTGGCTTCACGAATTAATTTTGTAGATTTTATTTCATCTTGTTTTCCGTAAATGGAATCTTTTAATTTATATACCTGGTTTGTTATTGGTTTAATATCATTTTCGTGGATGCAGACGCCAAGTAAAATAGGATTTTTGGTTGAATTAGTAGGGCGTGGGTATCCACTTTCATCTATGAATGTAAGCATATAAATACGCGACTCCTTTGCTAAGTAATAAATAGATTATACTATAAAACAGGTTGAACTACTACTAATATAAGAAAAATATGAATCAATATAATCATCAAATTTGTTAGACTGCCTTTCAAATAAAGGACTATAAAAGTAATTACAAGTAATCGACAAATTATTTACTTTATGCTAGAATATTTATAATAAAATAGTGAAAGTGACGGAAAGCCATATTGCTATTGTATATTAATAAAATATTATCTTTTACTTATCAAGTGATTGAAAATTGGGAGTAAATTTTATGATTAATAATATATTTGTACATGATGCAGTGCCTACGTGGAGTGGTTTTGTGTATCAGGGACAGATTGCGGTGTATCTGGCGGTTAAGAAGATCTGTGAATTGGATGCAGCAGATAAAAAAGAAGAGATGAATTGTTATGCGATTGAAATGGAAAAATGTGAAGATATAGCCGTTGTATATGAAAAAAAAGGATACAAGAAGTATGAGTCTATACATCAAGTAAAAAATTATGAGAAACAGGGAATTGGAGAATATAAGAGTCCTTTGACACAACTCATGTTAGAAAAGGGATTTTGTCAGAAAAACGGTTATGATGTACCAGATGCATATCTTCATGTTAGTAGAGCGGTATTGCTAAAGGTTGGAGAAACATTTGAACATAAGATGCAGGAATGGCAGATGGAAATAATCCACTTTTATGAATCTTTATGTAAAATACAGAAAGAATTGGAACAGAATGGGGACATAGATGATATTCTGGCAAGGCTTAAGGAGTGCATAAACAAGCAACCCATTAAATTTAATCGGTCAGAATATAAAAATATATTGGAGAAGGTGGACAGTGCATGTGAAAAAAAAGATTTGCATGAAGCAAAGGAGAAATTGACGGGATTACTGGAATTCCTCGAGCAAGAACTTTGTGTACCACAAATTAATAAAGATGTTGAGATTTACAGTTATGATGACAGTAACAGCAAAAAATATTGTACTGGAACAGAAGTGTTTAAGAATATTGTGGATTATGTGACCAAATATAAATGTAATAAGGGAATGTTTTGTAAAGAGCAGTATGAGTATATTGCAGATAAAATGTTAAGTTTTGTTGAAGGAAAAATTTTGGAACGACATCAGCTTATGCAGGAAGGAGGGAAGGCTTCAAGTAGAATTCCTTTTAGTGAGTATGTGAAGATTTTAGATGAGGGAATAGAAAGGTATGACGAAGAAGCAAATTTTCTAGCGTTGACTCGAATATATAATCAACGGATGGAAGAATATTGCAATATTTGTGAGAATAAGGAGGAATGTTTGGGAGAAAATTGCAGATTGCAGCAAGAGGACAGCAGGAGAAATTTTCTTGAAAAAGAAGTATTTGTTAGATTATGCTACAATTTGAACCCTGAGTGTGAAGAGACAATGAAAGACAGGGTATGTCTGAGTGAATTGTTAGATGGAAATGGAATGTTGGATTCTGTATTGCCTTCGATAAAAGACATACCTGGAGAATACTTTGTTGAACAGGGTGATAAAAGTCGGTTTGAAGTGATGAATCATGGGAAAGTAGCTTTTCTGACGGCAATTTCAAATCGTCACGGTTCTTTGGTGGTAAAAAAAATTGAAAAAGCATTATCGGTAAATCAAAATTTGATAGTAAACGTTTTTGAGGCAGATCAGCTTGTAACAGTGCAGCTGGAGGAGTCATCTTCCATATGGGATAACAGTTGTGTTAAGATACGGAAAGACGATTTGCAAGCAAGTGAGGATGGAGAAGATGATGAAGAACATAGTATTTATGTAGCTAAGAAACCGGAGTTTATTAAGGCAGAACATTTGATTAGAGAGATAGGAACAAGATAGCGATGAAAGAATTTATTAAGGCACTTTTTGATGAAAAAAAGAAAATCCATTTTCAGTATAAAGATTATAATATGGATTTTTATGCGGAAAAATATCATAGTTTTTATCTGCTGTTCTTCTTACAGACAGAGGATGAACTTATAGATTTGTGGAAAGATACTGCTGAGATATTTCAACAATTGAAAAGTTGTAGAGAAATATATAGTACTGATATGGATAAGAATACGATGTGCATATATTGTCTGGAAGTTACGGAAGCAGATTATTATCAGGCAGAAGCAACGGGGACGATTAGTGAACTAAGCAAAAAAATTGGTAGAATAGAAGAGGACCTTGGTTATTTTACAAAACATGTTTTTTTATATACTCCGAAGATGGAATCCTTTTCAGAAAAGCATGTGGGTGAATTTGATGCTCTGTGCAGGCAATATATTATAGATGAAGAATTTGATAAATATAGACAGAATAGTCAGGACAGTTATGAATATGATTTTTTAGTAAATTTGTTTATTAAATTTCCATTTTTTAGTTTTGAGAAGTATCAGATGAGAAATGATAAAGAATATCGGACTTTGGAAAGCTTTGTACAGCAAAAAATAGAGAAAAAGGCAGTGGATATAAATGTGTTACATGGAGAAATCAAAGAATTAGAAGAAATAATAGAAGATGAAGAGGTTTTTTTTGCTTGGCTTGATATGCTTACAGAAAAAGAGGAAATACCAGTTATGCAGGGAGAGGAAAATTCATGAGGATACTTGAAATAGAAGCAGACAATTTTAAACTTTTTACCACGAAATTTGAAGCAATAAAGGGGTTGGATGAGGCTGATGTAGTTTTACTTAATGGACCAAATGGATATGGAAAGACCAGTGTATTTGACATACTGGAATTTTGTCTTACAGGAGAAATTGGTCGTATCAATAAGTATACCGAAGAACTTGCAATTGGAAAAAACGAGACTGGTGAAAATAGAATTTTGATTGCGGATGAGACGAAACCGGCGTATGTTAAACTTGTCTTGGAAGAATCAGGAAAAAAGATTGAGATAAGATATTACTGTCCACCGCAAAGTGGAAAAAAGAAAGCCTCAAGAGAGAATAATCCGCATAATATTTTTCAATGTTTCACTAGGCACATTTATTGTGATAGTAAAGAAATACAGAATCAGGAAGATTTTTTAAGAAAATTGCAATTGAATGACATTGGAGAATGGTTTGACAAGTGTTGTTTCTTGTCGCAGGATGAACATTTACAGTTTCTAAAAAAGGCTAAAAAATCAAAAGCCCAAGCGATTTCTTTTTTGTTTGAAATTCCTGAAAAGTGGGAAGAAAAAAGAAAAAGGCTGGAGAATATACTGGATGCATTAAACAATAGGAGAAAAAAGAACCCGTTAGCATATATTGTTCGCTTGGAAGATAAGAAGGAGAAGCTTGAGGACAAAGTTCAGAATTTAGAAAGAAAAGTTTCTTCTGGTAAAATCTCTGGCAATGAAGTTTATACTTGTCTGTTCGAGGAAAAAGATGTTTTTTGGGATCAGGAAAATATTTGCTGGGATGGAGATAACTATAAAGAGGCGGTCCAAGAAATTGATGAATTACTTTACTTTGCGGAACACAAGGAAGACTGTAGAAATTATTTGTTTAATCTGCCGTATCGGGATTATAGAAAAGAATTCAATGGTGGTGAAAAAATTTCATATACAATGTATCCTTTAGAGTATGCATATCGTTTTTATAGTTTAATTGTTGGGGAACAAGAGCTGGAAAAGAGATATGCGAAAGAAAGTAAGGAAAAAGTACTTCTTGAATGTATTCAGAAAAAAGAATATGGGGATATTAACTGGAAATTTGTCAGTGAAGAAAAGTTTCTGAATGAAGATGAGATTACAAAGATTCAGGAGCAATTGAATATTGTAAAAAATCTGGAGAGTACGCAGGGAATTTTGGAGAAAACAATGGATTCTCTTAAAAAGACCAGATTCGATTTGGAGAAATATGCAAAGACCGCTATAAAGTATAAGGGGATAAAAGATACGAATTGCCCTTTATGTGGTGCTCCGTATGACGATTGGGAGACATTGGATGAGAATATAAAAAACAGAACGAAAGTACTGGATGAGTTGTCAGATGATTCTGTGAATCAAATACAGATGATAAAAGAACAGCTATATACCAGTTTTTTTGCGGATATTGAGGAAAAAATATTGGAAGAACAACAGTCAGCTGTCTCGGAGAAAACATATAAAAAACTTCAGGAGGTAAAGAATTATAAGCTTCAAGTTATTGAAATACAGAAGAGTTTACAGAAACTAGATATTTCGTTACCAGTTGTTTTTGAAGAATCAATTTCAGAAATTAATAAAGGTTATAATAATTTATTACAACACCTGCAAGGAAAGTTAAAGAAGATTTCAGAAGAAGTGGAATTACAGTTAGACAGTAAAAATTTCAAAGAAAAGTATGATAAATTTTACGATAATGAAGAAGAAAAGTTTTTACAAAAAACGGCAGAAATGTTTCGTGATAAGGAAAAGTATATAAAGATTTTATATTATAATTTCAATTTGAAATTTCTGGGAGATGCAAAGAGAGAATTGAAAAGCGTAACAAAAAGGAAAAATCAGCTTGATAAAGTAATCAAGCGGTTAACGGATTATGAGGAGGCTATTGACGAGGGAATACGTGAGTATAAAAAGAAAATAATTACTGATATAGAACCTTTGTTACATGTGTATACCGCTAAAATTCTTCAACAGAAATTTAATGGAAAAAGTATTTTCATTTCTACGGATGAAAAAATTGAGAATGTTCAGTTGGTTAACTCTGTTAAGGATAAACAGGATATTTTATATAGTATGAGTTCGGGGCAGCTTTCAGCTGTTGCGCTGGCTTTTTTACTTTGTATGAATCAGGTTTACAGTAGTTGCAAGCCATGTTCGATTCTGTTGATTGATGATCCGGTGCAAACAGTTGACGATGTAAATATGGTGGGATTTGTAGATATTCTTCGATATGGTTTTGCAGACCGACAAATTTTCGTATCCACTCATGAGCAGAAGTTTGAGTGGTTTTTGCGTTACAGATACGCGAAAGCTGGAAAAACAGTAAAACTCTTTAACATGAAAGAATTGTTGTTGCAATAAAATTAATTTCATGAAGAAAGAAATTAAATTATCAGACAAAAAGGAGGATTATGTATATAGAAGAGGGAAGGATTGTTTTAGGTTGGGGGAGAACAAATAAGAGGCTCAATGGCAACTTTAAGTATTACTAAAAATTTTGTTATATTAGGTTTTGGGGATGCGATAGAAAGCTTTACCAATAATCGCCCGGTGTGTACTCCGGTATTTGCAAACAGATAAAGGGACAAGCTGAGTTGAGAAAATGCAAGAGCCTTTTTTCATATTTTGGATTATCGTCTTGCGAATATAGGTGTATAGAAAACATAACTCTACTTTCCGTAGGTGGTGCATTGATTGAAGATGCCTTACAATATGGGCATGGAGGTAGTGAGATGAACCAATATGTAACAGGGACAGTGATTAAGGAGCTGCGTGAAAAAAACAATATCACACAGTTGCAGTTAGCGGAAAAGCTAGGAGTAAGTGACAAGACGATATCGAAATGGGAGACTGGAAAAGGCTACCCGGATATTACATTATTAGAGCCGATTGCGGATGTGTTTTCGGTGTCAGTTGCAGAGCTGATTTCCGGAAATACGGTTTGTAATTCCAATGTATCTGCAAATATGTTGCGTTCCCGGTTTTATGTATGTCCGGTGTGTGGAAATGTAATTCATTGTATGGGAGAAGCAGTTGTTCAATGTCATGGTGTTTTATTGCAGCCGGAAGAGGATGAAGAAACCGATGAAGACCATAAGATATTTGTCGAACGTGTTGAGGATGAGTATTTTGTACGAATAGAGCATGAAATGTCAAAAAATCATTATATTTCATTTATTGCTGCGCTTTCTTCTGACAGGATGCAGTTGGTAAAGCTTTATCCGGAAGGGGAGGCACAGGCAAGGTTTAAAATCAACGGAGTAAAAAAGATATATTTTTACTGCAATAGAAGCGGGCTGTTTTCGATTAATTTAGTGAAAGGAATCGATGACAGAGAGAGCAGTTATGACGATACAGAGGAAAGAAGAGAACTGGAAAAAGCGGCAAAAATGTTGTTTGGTTAGACGGAAGAATGACATGATGGCACCACATTTTAAACGATAATGGGAGTAGACGCTATGAAATTTAAAATTGCAATTTTACAAATGAAATCTTTGAATCGTCAATATCAAAAAAACACAGATATTGTTGTTGAAAAGATGGAAGAAGCTTCAGAGAATGGAGCAGATATTCTTTTGCTGCCGGAGGCTTTTATAACAGGATATGAACTACCTGTGAGTAACGATGAGGCACTGGCAGATAATAACCGATACTTTCGTCAAATATGTGATGCAGCAAAGAAATTAAAGGTTGGAGTGATTGTAACAGCTATTACAAAGGGAAGCAGTAAGCCACAGAATTCTGCGATTGTAATTGATAAGAATGGTAATAGTTTGATGAAATATTCGAAAGTTCATACTTGCGATTTTGCAGATGAGTCTTGCCTGGAAAGTGGGGATACTTTTTATGTGTGCGATTTTCATGGAATAAAACTTGGGATTATGATTTGTTATGATCGTGAATATCCGGAAAGTGCAAGAATACTGATGCTGAAAGGTGCTGAAATCATAATGGTTCCGAATGATTGTGGAACAATGAAACCACGATTATGTGCCTTGTCAACACGAGCATATGAGAATATGGTTGGAGTAGCAATGGCAAATCCAAACGGAGAAAATGCTGGAAATTCATGTGCGTTTAGCCCTGTTTGTTGGGACGAGAATGGACACTGTGTTGATAATGTACTTTTAATGGCAGATGATATGTCAGAGGGGATGTTTTACGCAGAGTTTGATATGGATAACATTCGGAAATATCGTGAGCGGGAAATGATGGGGAATACATATCGAAAAGTCAATGCATATAGTTCGTTAATGGAAAAGAGGATTGAGTATCCATTTGTTCGAGAGAATCAAGTGCAATAAATTATAAAAGTATATGCGATTTCAAGAGAAGAATGGAGTTCTTGAGGAGGTTTTATGGAATACGTCAGAGTGACAGACGGGAATATAGACAAAGAGCACATATGTTGTGCAATTTCAAATAACAAGGATATTCAGGTGGCATCCAAAAAGGCGTGGTTACGAGAACGATTTGAGGATGGCCTTGTTTTTCTGAAAAGTGTAGAACGAGGGAAGTGCTTTATTGAGTATATACCCGCTGAAAATGCATGGAATCCAATTCGTGCGGATGGCTATATGTATATGAATTGTTTGTGGGTAGCCGGTTCTTTCAAAGGACATGGTTATGGAGCAGATTTGCTGAATGCCTGTATGGAAGATAGTAAGAATAAGGGGAAAAAAGGATTGTGTATATTATCTTCCGGGAAGAAAAAGCCATTTTTGGCTGACCCTAAATTCTTGAAGTATAAAGGATTCAAGGTTTGCGATGAAGCGGATAATGGGATTCAGTTATGGTATTTACCATTTGCTGAGAATGCTTCTTTGCCTGAATTCAAAGAATGTGCAAAACATCCCCATATTGAAGAAAAAGGATATGTTTTGTATTATACAAGCCAATGTCCGTTTAATGCGAAATATGTTCCGATAGTGGAAGAAGTGGCAAGAGAAAATGGGGTGCCATTTCGGGCGATTCATTTGCAGAGTAAAGAAGAAGCACAAAATGCACCTACTCCAGTTACGACTTATACTTTATTTTATAATGGTGAGTATTTAACAAACGAGCAGATGAATGACAAGAAGTTCTTAAAGATATTACAAGGTTAGAATATGAGGAGAATGGAACTTCAGGGGGATTTTACATGAACAAAGAATGGTCGCAAAAGAATAAGGAAATACAGACTTTGTTAGGAAAAGAAGCTACTTACAAAGAAGGCATTCAGAAGTTGATTCTTTTTCGTGAAGAATTATTCGAACAGATTTCCAATATACACTTTTTCTAAGGAAGTAGATGTAGATGCGCTTTTGTTATATGCAAGGGCTGTTATGGAATCTTCCAACGCATTTTTGCCTAAATTATCCTATGATGACATAAAACAGAAATTTACAGATGTAGATAAAGATAAGTTAGTTGATTCCAAATGCGTTTCCACAGATGAAAAGGCATTGTGGTTAATTGATTACTGGTGCAGTAAGGATGTCAGAGGCTTATTAAAAATGCCGTTTTGCAGACATTGGATTATGCATATTGAAGCCATGTTTAGAATTAAAAATCAACTCTGCAAAATGGCCAGAAAAGGAATTCCTAAAGGTACATGAAAAATATTTGTTCGAGAAAATTTGGAGGCGTTTTGATGAATGGACAGATAAAGGAGTACATAGAGAAACCGGAGAATTGGGGAAATGATAATACATTATGAAATTTTGAACAACAAAAATTTTAACACACATTCACTGGATCATTTCGTGAGACACCAGCAGGTAAAAGAGTGCTGGCGTATGGAAGTGGATAAAAGGAACAAACGGTGGCTTTGGAGAAAGTAGAAGAGGGAACATAAAACATGGAATTAGTGAGCGATTATATACGTGATGGTGCGATGCGTCATGCACTAAATGAATTAACCAGGAAAACATTCGGCTTCGACTTTGAAAGCTGGGTCACAGGCGGATATTTTGAGGGTGATTATATTCCGTATTCCTTTATGGAAGATGGAAAAATTGTTTCCAATGTATCGGCAAACAGGATGACCTTTCTTCAGACTGGTGTAGAGAGGAACTACATACAGATTGGAACGGTCATGACAGATGAGAACTATCGCAAGCAGGGGCTGGCAAAAAGACTGGTGGATTATGTGGTAAAGCAATATAAGGACGAGTGTGATGGATTTTATCTGTTTGCAAATTTAAATGCCATAGATTTTTATGTTAAATGTGGATTCTCAAAGGAAATGGAATATCGCTATTCGGTAAAAGAAGAATTTTGCAGAAAAAAACCGGCAGGAGAGATTTTTATGCCGGTAAATCCAACGGATGGGCAGATGAAACAGAAATATAGGGATATGGTTCGCCACAGTGCAGTAAATTCGTCAATGGAACAGGTGAATAAATTCGGTTTGCAGATGTTTTACACGGCGGACATGGAAAATGTATATTATGCAAAGGATATGGACTGCTTCATTGTTGCTGAGATGGAGAAAGATACATTGCTTTTGCGGAGTATGATATGTGAAAACAATGTGACACTTTCGGAGGTTTTACGGCGAGTGGGAGGGGAATATCAAAAATGCCGGCTTGGTTTCACCCCAGGTCAGAAGGATATGGATATGTGTACCGCAGAGCAATACGATGGAGCAGATGATTACCGGCTATTCTACCTGGGAGAGGAACTAAAAAGTATTGAGCAGGAGAAGCTTTATTTTCCGGAACTTTCCCATGCATAAAAATTTGAAGGAGAAACAATCATGAAGAAATGGTACGCAGAAGAATATCAATTTGAAATTGAAGTTACGGGATTTTTAAGAAGTAATCACACAGAGAACTACTGTAGAAATGGCGAAGAGGTGGGAGATAAGTATACATGTACTTACGGATGTCCGGTGAATGAACAGGGATTCGGTATCTGTTCTAAGATGATGCAGCTTCTCTATGGAGATATGCAGGCGGTACGAAGTGGCGGAGATTTGACGCTGGTTGGAGGAACAGAACCGTTTGTCAAAGAGTATGTATGTCCGGATGGCTGTGTACTTTTTCGGATGAAAGCCATCAAAACAGGAAACGAGAACTTTTATAAGGGAAAATTTTATCAGAAGTGAATAGGCACTTCATTTCATCCGCTTACGATATGCGGAGGGAGAATACCCTGTCTGCTTATGGAACAGCCGGCTGAAATATAAGGGATTGTCGTAGCCGACAATTCCGGCAATTTCTGTTATGGTGTATCCGGTTGTTTCAAAAAGCAGTCTTGCATTTTCAATTCGGATGGAGAGGATATACTGCATGGGGGTCATTCCGGTATAATCTTTAAAATTCCGGATAAACCAGCTGATGCTCATACCGATGGAAGAGGCATAGGCTTCAATATTGATATTCGTATTATAATTGTCAATAAAATACTGCGATGCGGTTTCCATTGCCTGATTCAGGTATTCATTTTTGGTGGCGTCTTCCTGCGTCAGCTGGCGATGGATGGTGATGAGCAGACTGCGAAAAAGCATCGGTACCATGTCTTTGTAATCAGGCTGGCATCGCTGCAGTTCCGAAATCATTTTTTGAAAAATCATGTCAAATTCCATATTGGAACCTACATAAAACACCTGCATATTGTCAGAGATTCCGTAAGTTCTTAAAATATTTTTCACATCGCTTCCGGTAAAATGAACCCAGTACACTTCGCATTGACTGGAGGCGAGATATTCATATTTTTGAAATTCCTTCGGACGATATAAAACCATATTTCCGGCAGAAAGAAGCGTCTCATTTTCTGCATTGCCAAAATGAAAACGGGCGGTTCCGGAAGCAATATAGATAAGCTGATAATCAAGTCTTCCCCGTGGTCTGCAGGTGGGAAGGGATTTGTCTGAATCCAGGCGGTATGTGCCACAACTGCTTACGATTAAGGGACTGCTTTTATCTTTGATCGTAAGAAGGGAATTGTGTAATTGTCCGATATTAATATACATATGTAAGATCTCCTAGACGCTTTTTTTAATTGTATCATTTTGTGCATGTTTTGTCTACTTTTGTTCATGGACGAACGGATGGAGGTGCTTCTATAATGCAGATAAATGATATCAATTTGGACAGGAAGGGTGAATTATGTCAGAGAGTAGGAGCAAAGCGTCGGACAGCAGTTTTGTTATAGATATGACAAAAGGGAACAGTATGCAGTTGATTCTTAAATTTACACTCCCTCTGCTTGTTGGAAATCTGTTTCAGCAGGTGTATAATGTGGTTGACTCGATTGTAGTCGGCAGGCACCTGGGTGCAAATGCACTTGGCGGAGTAGGCTCTGTCGGGTTGGTTAATTTTATGTTTTTTTCTTTATGCAGTGGTATGGCATCCGGAATCGGAGTGGTTATCTCCGGGTACTTTGGAGCAAAGAAGGAAGACGAGGTGAAAAAGGCGATTGCAAATGCACTGTATGTGATACTTGCGGCAGGAATTCTGATGAGTGTTTTAAGTCTCGTGTTTGCAAGGGGAATTCTTACACTGATGAATACACCGGAAGAGAATTTTTCCTATGCCTATACTTATATGCGGATTATGTGCGGGTTTACATTTGTGGTTACAATTTATAACGGAATCTCCGCAATCCTCCGGGCACTTGGTGATTCAAAGACACCGCTCATTTTTCTTGTAGTGGCATCCGTTATCAACGTGATACTGGATATTTTACTGGTTATTGTGTTGGACTGCGGGGTCGCAGGGGCAGCATATGCTACCGTATTCAGCCAGTTTGTGTCAGGAATAGGTTCGATTCTTTTTGCAGTAAAGAAGAATCCTTATTTTATGCTGAAAAAAGAGCATTTTAAGCTAAATAAGGAAATTCTGTTAAAGGATTTCCGGATTGGAATTCCGATGTCGATTCAGACGGCGATGATATCCATATCCTGTGTCCTGCTACAGACGCTTATCAATGGATATGGACCGACCGTGATGGCAGCTTACACAGCAACCGGAAAGGTGGAAAGCGTGATTTTCCAGCCATACAGCTCGCTTGGAATTGCAATGTCTACTTTTGCAGGGCAGAATGTCGGAGCAAAAGATTATAAGAGAATCAAAAAGGCGATTATGCAGGCAATGGGAATTACACTGGCATTCAGCCTGATTCTGTTTGTTGCGATTCTTCTGTTTAGAGAAAATATTATTGCGGCGTTTGTTGTGGAGAAAGACGTTATAGAAATCGGCTCAAAAGCGTTAATTATTTCTGGAAGTATGTATTTTGCACTGGGAACGATTTATACCCTGCGGGGCGTGTTAAACGGTATGGGAGATGTGTTCTTTTCCATGTTAAACGGTATCCTTGAGGTGGGCGGCAGAATCTTTTTTGCTGTAGTGCTCATGTATGTTTTTAAACTTGGATTCTGGGGCGTATGGTATACGAATGTTTTGACCTGGGTGGTCATTGCAAGCAGTGCGGCAATAAGACTGGTATTCTTTTTCAGAAAAAAAGAACGCGCGTAGAATTAATAAATATAATAAGTAGTTTGATGTAAAAAAGAAAAGGAGAAAGCATATGGGAGTTACAGAAAAACAGCCGGAATGGCTGGATGACGCAGTGTTTTATGAGATTTATCCGCAGTCTTTTTTTGACAGCAATTCCGATGGAATCGGTGATATCAATGGTATTGTCAAGAAACTGGACTATATTAAAGAGTTAGGATGTAACGCCATCTGGATAAATCCATGCTTCACGTCACCGTTTGGTGATGCGGGCTATGATGTGGAGGATTATTATTCCGTTGCGCCGCGATACGGCACAAATGAAGATTTGGCAAGACTTTTTGCAGAGGCACATCAAAGAGAGATGCATGTGCTCCTGGATTTGGTACCTGGGCACACGGCAGTAACACATAAATGGTTTAAAGAATCTATGAAGGCACAGAAGAATGAGTACACAGACCGTTATATCTGGACAGACAGTGTCTGGGAGGAGCCGCAGGGAATGGGATGTATCCGTGGAATCTCTGACAGAGACGGAGTATGTGTTGTGAATTTCTTTTCCCATCAGCCGGCATTAAATTACGGATATTATGAACAGAAATGCCCGTGGCAGCAGTCCATGGATGACGAGGGTCCGAAGGCGACCTTAGAGGCGATGAAGGATGTGATGCGTTTCTGGCTTAAGATGGGGTGTGACGGATTCCGTGTCGATATGGCGGGCAGCCTGGTAAAAAATGACCCGGAGGGAAAGGGAAACATTCTTCTGTGGCAGAATATCAGAACATTTTTAAATGAAGAATTCCCAAAGGCAGCCATGGTTTCAGAATGGGGAGAGCCGGATAAATCCCTGCAGGGAGGATTCCACATGGATTTTCTGCTGCATTTCGGTCCGTCTCATTATAATGATTTGTTCCGCTGTGAAGAGCCGTTTTTCTCTTCCAGAGGAAAGGGTGATATCTCCGCTTTCGTGGAGAAGTATAGAGAGAATTATGAAAAGTCAGAAAAAAAGGGATTAATCTGTATTCCTTCCGGCAATCATGATATGGACAGACTTGCCAGAACCCTTAAAGGAGACGAGTTAAAGATTGCGTTTGCATTTTTGCTATCCATGCCGGGAGCACCGTTTATTTACTATGGAGACGAAATCGGGATGCGGTATGTGGAAGGACTTACTTCCGTTGAGGGCGGTTATAACAGAACCGGTTCCCGTTCCCCGATGCAGTGGAACGATGGCTTAAATGCAGGATTTAGCACAGCTGCCGCAGAAAAGCTTTACATTGCGCAGGATTCTGTTGCAGACAGACCGACCGTTTTCGCGCAGATGGAGGATAAAAATTCCCTGTATCATGAGATTCAGAAGTTAATCAAAATCCGCAGGGCACATCCGGCCCTATTGAACAAGGGTGAAATCGAATTTGTGTATGCAAAGAAAGATACCTATCCGTTTGCCTATGTCAGAAGAAATGGTGATGAGCGGATACTGGTGGTATTAAATCCTTCTGATAAAAAGGTTTCGTTCCCATATGAGGGAGTATTCGGAGAGACCATCTATCAATTTGGCGGTACCGCTACAGAAGATAAAACTACAGTGAAGGTAGATGCACAGACCGCAGCATTTATTACATTGAACTGATTCTGATCTGTAAAAAGATGAGCTTGACAATCAGGCGAGGAAAGACTATTCTAGGTTTCAGACAGGGAATGAAGTTCTCCCTTGGGAAACCAGAACTGCTTAGATAGCTGATGACTTCTACGATTTTTAATCGCAGAAATCATCAGCTTTTTTATGGAAATTTCCGATATGCCTGGTACTGCGATAATTTAAGAAAGGAGCGAGCTTATGATGCGTACATCATTATCACTTATTTTTCTCGTCGGACTGGCGATGGCAGATCTCCGGAAGATAGCGTGAACGTCATGAACTTTTTCAATATACCGGTGTCACTTCTGCTTGGTATTCTGCTTGGAATGGTGACAGGCTATGGGCTGTACCTCTTTTTTGAGACTTCTTACGCACATAAATATTGTGTCAGAAACAGCATGAAGGTCGTTATTATCCTGGACGTCGCTTTCCTACTGATTGCGGTGGAAGTCATTTTGTTTGTCTTAGTCGGTGCGGCAGTGGACATCCGGTACATGTTAAAGGCTGGCATTGCGGCCGTTCTTATGATTTTGACAGCACTGGCGTTTCAAACCATCGGGATACTGCTTTGTATGGTGAAAACAGACCTCACGCGGAAGGAGCGGTTGTTTTGCGTGATTGCATATCTTCCCAAGGCAACTGTTCAGGCTGCCATCGGTTCCGTCCCGCTTGCCGCAGGGCTTCCCTGTGGGGAAATCGTGTTGTCGGTAGCCGTAATGGCAATTATTCTGACAGCTCCCTTAGGCGCCATTGGGATGGATGCCACTTATCAGAAATTGCTGGAGAAAAAGAGCAATCTGTGAAAAATGCTGAATTTTTACGTATAAAAGAGTGCTTTGCTTGCGGCGGATGGATGGCTATGCTAGAATGAAACAAAAGCATATTTCAAAAGAATCCGTGGCATGACAATGTTATCGTTAATATTCTAAATTCATTTCAGAAATCAATGCTTTTAAAAATTCATTGTTTATTTTAAAAGCAGGAGAGGACTGAGATGCTCCTGCATAAGGAGGAAAACAGAATATGGGAATATCCCGTTGCGCGACTTGTTTTATATCGCAAGTGAGTATCAAAAACTGGTAGATCACAAATTCTTATATTCTACAAGCGTAATAAAAATAGCGGCACCGAAATTTGTGGTATTTTATAATGGAAATAAGAAATACCACAGATAAGGAAGAAAACGGAACAATACCAGAGAGTGTAAGAACTTGTATTTTAAAAGAGCAGGATGAGAAGGTGCTGCGGAAATGGAGTAAATTAGCCGCACATACAGGTTCGATAGAAGAATTTTGGAAATCAGTGGAGAAGGAACAGGACCATGAACCAGATACAAACACAGTTATTTGAGTTACAGGATTTAAAGTACAGGGATTTTCATACGAAGCTGATGCCGGGCATTGACAAAGAAACTATCATTGGAATCCGGGTGCCAGTATTGCGGAAATTCGCCAGAGAATTTGCAAAAACAGAGGAAGCAGATTGCTTTTTAAGAGAGCTGCCGCACCGGTATTACGAGGAGAATAACCTTCACATGATGCTGATATCCGGCATTTTGGATTATGAAAAGTGTCTGATGGAAATAGAGCGCTTCCTTCCGTTTGTGAACAACTGGGCAACCTGTGATATGCCAACGCCGAAATGTTTTGTAAAGCATAAGCAAGAGCTGTTTCCAGTGATAAAAAAGTGGATTGCATCGGATGAAACCTACACGATTCGCTATGGAATCGGTACATTGATGAAGCTTTATCTGGATGAGGATTTTAAGGAAGAATATATAAAACTTGTGACAGAGGTAGAATCAGACGAATATTATGTGAACATGATGATTGCCTGGTATCTGGCAACGGCACTGGCAAAGCAGTGGGATGCGGCGATTCCGTATTTAAGGGAGCGCAGACTGTCTCCCTGGGTACATAAAAAGACTATCCAAAAGGCGGTGGAGAGTTACCGGATTACGGAGGAGCAGAAGCGGTACCTGAAAAGTCTGCGTTATAAAATAACAGGAGATGAGGTATCATGAAAGTTACACTGGCACAGACCATGCGACATTATGAAAAGAAAAATCTCGCAAAGGATATCCTCGCGGGACTTATCATTATGGCGGTATCCATTCCCATTTCGATGGGATATGCGCAGATTGCGGGCTTGCCTGCGGTATATGGACTGTATGGGTCGGTATTTCCGATTCTTTTATTCGCACTATTTTCCACATCGCCCCAGTTTGTGTTCGGGGTAGATGCAGCGCCTGCGGCATTAGTTGGAGGAGCGCTTGCAGGACTTGGGATAGAGGGAGGCTCTGCGGAAGCGATGACGGCAGTGCCGGTACTGACACTTTTTGTGGCAGTATGGCTGTTTGCGTTTTATCTGATGAAGGCGGGAAAACTGGTAAACTATATTTCCGCACCTGTGATGGGTGGATTTATTACCGGAATCTGCACGACTATTATTCTGATGCAGCTCCCGAAATTAATGGGAGGAACGGCAGGAACCGGAGAATTATTAGAGCTGGCAGAGCATATCGCAGAGACAGCAAAAAAAGTGAATGTTCCATCATTACTATTGGGACTTGTGACACTTTTGATTTTGCTGGTATCAAAGAAACTCATGCCGAAATTTCCGATGGCAGTTCTTTTGATGGCGGCAGGCGCCCTGATGACGAAATTTCTTCCGGTGGAATCGTGGGGCGTGCAGACCTTGTCTGCGGTGGAACCGGGGCTTCCAGTGTGGAGCTTTCCTGCTGTGACGGCAATTCCGATGAAGGAGGCGGTCACAATCAGCCTGTCTGTGGCGGTTGTAATTATGGCGGAGACGCTTCTGGCAGAAAACAGCTTTGCGCAGAAAAACGGCTACCGCATAGATGACAACCGGGAGATACTGGCGTTTTCGATGGGAAATCTTGTGGCAGCATTGACGGGATGCTGTCCGATGAACGGCTCCGTTTCAAGAACTGCAATGGGAGAGCAGTATCAGGCAAAAACGCAGCTGACCGGCATTATGGCAGGCTTATCCATGATGGTTCTTCTCTTGTGCGGAACAGGATTTATCGGATATCTTCCAGTGCCAATCTTAACTGCAATTGTAATTTCTGCACTCTTAGGTGCAACGGAATTTGAATTGGCGGTAAGACTTTTTAAGGTCAGCCGAACAGAGTGCTTTATTTTCTTTGGAGCATTTTTCGGAGTGTTGATGCTTGGAACGATTAACGGAGTATTAATCGGTATCATCCTTTCTTTTTCCGAGATGATAATCCGGACGGCAAAGCCGGCGCGCTGTTTCTTAGGAATCCAGCCCGGTCACAGGCATTTCAGGAATTTAAAAGAAGGAAGCCAGATTCATGCCCTGCAGGGAATCATTATCTACCGTTTCAGCAGCAATCTGTTTTTTGCCAATATTCAGGTGCTGAAGCGGGAGATTGAGGACAGCATCAAAGACGATACGCGGGCGGTGATTTTAGATGCAAGCGGAATTGGAAGCATCGACATTACGGCGGCGGACCAGCTTGGAATGTTGTATCATTCACTCAAGGACAGGGGTATCCGCTTCTATATGACAGAGCATATTGCAGAGGTAAATGAGCAGCTCCGCAAACTTGGACTTGGGTATCTGATTGAAGAGGGAAGTGTGCGCAGAACCATCCATATTGCCTTAAAGGATATGGGAATTAGCAGACCGTACCCCTTAGAAGGCGGTGTCGACAATGAGGACCGCAGTGCATCGAGAAAGCGGGCGGACAACCGTGTTCAGGAATTTGTATGGGCGTTTGGCTCGGAGAGCGAAGCACAGATTGAAAAACAGATTGCACTCCAGATTGAACAGTTGAAAAAGACGGGCGATGTGGAGAAATTGCTGCATGGACGCTGGTCGCATATGGAAGAGTTAGACGAGGATGAGTGGATGGAGCACCTCGAAGAGCATCTAAAAGAGATTGTCAACATTTCCGGAAAGGACGAGGAGACGCTTGCAATCCGTCTGGAGGCGCACCGAAAAGAAGTGCATGACCGAATTGCGCGTGAGCATCCAGAGATGGCGGAACGCTTTAAGGAGCGCAGACATTTGCTGGATGAGCATCTGAAAGAACGGCGGCCGGAGGTCTATGAGTTAGTGGTGAGACTGCGGGAAAAAGACGGGCAGTCGGAAAAACATTGACACGGAAAAATCTGACCTTTTCCATGGGGCTTAACATCCTTGCAATTATTTTAGCAATTACCGGTGTGTTAAACCCCGTGGCAGATGCGTTGGTACATAACTGTGGCTCCGTGCTTGTAATTATTAATTCAGCACTGCTTCTTAGATATAGACATCGATAGAGCCGCCAAGTTCCGGTGTTACGGAACGTTCCATCATCTGGACCATGGAAACGCCCATCTCCTGCGTCAGGTCGAGAGACTGACCGAGTACGGCTGTACCGACAGCGTAAGCGAGACTTCCCTGGCTGACAGAGGATGCATTGTAGGCAGATAACGTGCCAAGAGCCATATCAACAGTTGAAAAATCCATAAAAACACCACCTTTCATGTAAGGGTTAGAATTGTTTTTACACCTAGATTATGGCACGAAAGTACCGGAATAGCAAGGATAAGAAAACATTGTTTTTATGGAACTGGAAGAAATGACAAAAAAGACTTGCTATTTAAAATGAAAATTGGTATAATACACAATGTAATCGTTGGTGTGAACGAAAATCCTTTGTTAATTTTTCATTTTGATTGGGGAATCGGATGAGAGAGAAGGATTTCCGTAATGATGCACATTAAGTGCAAGTTGGAGGAGAAGGTTTTACATAAGAGAAAAGACTTTCTGCACCGCCCTCATTTATAGGGCGTGGCAGAAAGTCTTTTCTTTTTGCAGGTTCGTTTTTTCAAAAAAATAATTTGCTTTTCGCCATTGTTTGCATTGCACGGTGCAAAAGAATCTGTTATACTTAACCGGATAGTAAATGGAGGAATGAAATGTCACAGGCAGTTATCATAAAAAGCAACAAATATGGCATCCATCTGATTTTAGATAAAGATATGTCGTTTCCGAAGCTGATTGATGCCATCATTGCAAAATTTAAAGAATCAGAAAAATTTTTCAAAGATGCGCGGGTTGGAATCTCCTTTGAAGGAAGAATCCTCTCAGTGGAAGAAGAGCAGGCGATTATTGAGGCAGTGACGAAAAATACCTCAATTGATATTTTATGTGTCGTAGACACGGACCCATCTCATGAGGAACAGGTGCGCCGGCAGATTGAGGCTTACCAGGCGAGTGTCCAGCATCCGTATACCGATGCGGGAACCCAGTTCTACCGGGGAACCCTTCGTTCCGGTCAGGTGTTATCGAGTGAGTCCGGAATTGTGGTTGTCGGGGATGTGAATCCGGGAGCGACTGTTTCCGCCAGCGGAAGCGTGGTGGTATTAGGCGCCGTCAAAGGCAATGTCTATGCGGGAGTCGGTGGAGATGACAGCGCATTTATTGCGGCACTGGACTTAGATCCGATTCAGATTGGAATCGGAACGCTTCTTGCAAAGAGTCCGGATAAGACTTATGAAAAGAAACTGTTTCGCCGGAAGGTGAAAGAGCCGACCGGGAATCTTCAGATTGCCTATTGCAAAGAGGGAACAATCTGTATTGAACCGCTGACAAAAGAATCATTGAATGATATATAACAGCAGGAGGAATGGAGAAAATGAGTGAAGTAATTGTAATTACATCCGGCAAGGGTGGTGTAGGAAAAACCACTACAACGGCAAATGTTGGTACCGGTCTTGCACAGTTGAACAAAAAAGTGGTTTTGATTGATACAGATATCGGACTGCGTAACCTTGATGTAGTTATGGGTCTGGAAAACCGTATTGTTTATAATCTGGTAGATGTAGTAGAAGGAAACTGCAAAATCAAACAGGCTTTGATTAAGGATAAGAAATATCCGGAGCTTTATCTGCTTCCGTCAGCGCAGACAAGAGATAAGGCAGCCGTAAATCCGGAGCAGATGATGGCATTAATCAATGAACTCAGAGACGAATTTGATTACATCTTATTAGACTGCCCGGCAGGAATCGAGCAGGGATTTAAAAATGCCATTGCAGGCGCAGACCGTGCATTGGTTGTAACAACTCCTGAGGTTTCCGCAATCCGTGATGCAGACCGTATCATCGGACTGTTAGAGGCAAATGAGATGAAGAAGATTGACCTTATCGTCAACAGACTTCGTATGGATATGGTAAAACGCGGTGACATGATGAACGTTGCGGATGTCTGCGATATCCTTGCCGTCAACTTGATTGGTGCAGTGCCGGATGATGAGCACATCGTTGTTTCCACGAACCAGGGAGAGCCGTTAGTTGGATCGAATTGTCTTGCAGGACAGGCATATGCAAATATCTGCCATCGTATCCTTGGAGAGGAAGTACCGTTCTTAGATCTTGAAGCAAAGACAGGTGTATTCTCAAAACTAAAAGATCTATTCAAGAAGAATTAGGAGGGGCGTTCCATGGGATGGATGGATTTATTCAAAAAGAAAAGTTCTGGCGATGTGGCGAAGGATCGTCTGAAGCTTTTACTGGTATCAGATCGTGCCAGTTGCTCACCGGAAATGATGGAGCAGATTAAAAACGACATTATTCAGGTGATTGCAAAATATATGGATATTGATGCAGAAGGACTGGACATTCAGATTACACAGACAGAGTCAGAGGCAAATAATGGTTCTGTTCCGGTTCTGATGGCAAACATTCCAATTCGTGATATGAAGCACGGAAAATAAAAGTATAAAACCCCGGATTACAGTAAATGTAGTTCGGGGATTTCGTTTATAGGAGAACAATTATGGCAATGACATTAAATGAAACACCGTCCGCAAACCGCCTGCACATTGGTGTGTTTGGCAGGACAAACAGCGGAAAATCATCCTTTATCAATGCGTTTACCGGTCAGGAGGTCTCCATCGTGGCAGATGTCGCGGGAACGACTACGGACCCGGTCTATAAGCCGATGGAAATCAATCCGCTCGGTCCATGTGTCATCATCGACACGGCCGGATTTGACGATACCACCGAGCTTGGAGAGCGCCGTATGGAAAAAACACGTCTTGCGGCGGAAAAGACGGAGCTTGGAATCATCCTTTTTGCAGGGGAAGAGATGGAAGAGGAGCTGCACTGGTATCGTTTCCTAAAAGAGCGCAATGTGCCGGTGCTTTTGGTTGTCAATAAGGCAGATATTTTAGAGAATCCCGGGGCACTTGTGGAGCGGATTGAAAAAGAAACTGGGCAAAAGCCACTCTTGCTGAGTGCACAGACCCAAGAAGGCATGGGACAGGTGAAGGAAGCCTTAGCACGTCTTTTACCGGAGAACTACGGAAATAAGTTAATCACCGGAGAGCTGGTGGAAGACGGAGATGTTGTGCTGCTTGTCATGCCGCAGGATATCCAGGCACCGAAAGGGCGTCTCATTTTACCACAGGTACAGACACTTCGGGAGCTTTTGGATAAAAAGTGTCTGGTGATGAGTGTGACAACGGACAAGCTGACAGCTGCGCTTGCGGCGTTAAAGGAGCCGCCGAAGCTTATCATCACCGATTCCCAGGTATTTGGCTATGTGTATGAGCACAAGCCGAAGGAAAGTATGCTGACTTCGTTTTCAGTGCTGTTTGCAGCCTATAAGGGCGACCTTCCTTATTATATAGAAGGAGCAAGACAGCTTGACGCGCTGACAGAGCAGTCAAGGGTTTTAATTGCGGAGTGCTGCACCCATGCACCGTTGTCTGAGGATATCGGAAGGGTGAAAATTCCGCGGATGTTAAAGAAACGTGTCGGGGAAAAACTTACGATTGACTTTGTGAGCGGAACGGATTTCCCACAGGATTTGAGCAGCTACGATTTGATTATTCAGTGCGGAGCCTGTATGTTTAACCGCAAATATGTGATGTCCCGGATTGACAGGGCAAAGCATCAGGAAATTCCAATGACCAACTATGGGGTGACAATTGCACATATTACCGGAATCTTAGAGCAGGTGACAACACCGTGAACAGTATGGGAGAGTACGTATGAAGAAAGTTACAATCAAAGATGTGGCGAGAGAAGCAGGAGTATCGATTTCTACGGTTTCAAATGCATTGAATGATGTGGATGTGCTATTACCGGAAACGAAAAAGAGAATTTTAGAAGTGGCAAAACGCATGAATTATATTCCAAATCTGAATGGACGAAACCTGAAGGCAACAGAGACAAAGGCAATTGGACTGTTTGTTTCTTCCATGCGCGGAGATTTCTATGGAACACTGGCAGATACTATGTACTGGGAATGTGTGAAGTACGGATATGACCTCAATGTCTACATTACGCATAAAAATACAACAATAATAACCAATATTCTGGGACGACGAGTGGATGCGGCAGCAATCCTTTATGAAGGTGTCACAAAGGATACGGAGGAACAGCTTGTAAATTCCGGGGTACCAGTGGTATTTCTGGATCGGGAGATTACCGGGGAAAATACGTCAAGTGTTCTGTTTGATTCATTTGCAGAGGGAGAACAGGCAGCGCGCTACTTAGTCGGTCTTGGAAATAAGAGCTTCGGACATATTTATGGTGTGGAAGGAAACTATGACAGCAGGCTGCGTTATGAAGGGTTTGTGCATGGACTGGCGGAAGCAGGATTTTCGATGGATAAGGAAAATGTGATTTTAGGTCGTTATGAACAGGCACCGGCATATGAGGCAGTGAAAGAATTTATTGCGTCGGGAAAAAAAGTACCGGATGCGTTTTTTGCGGCAAACGATTTAAGTGCACTTGGATGTGTGGAGGCACTGCAGGATGGCGGCTATAAGGTACCGGAACAGGTGAATGTTATTGGTTGTGATGATATTGCAATCAGCAGTCTTGTGACACCGAAACTTACCACGATACGTACTTCCTTTGAGAAGATGGGTGTGATTACAGTACGGCAGATTATGAAACTTTTACAGGAAAAATCCGAGGGAGTCATTGAAAAAATTGAAGGAAAGCTGATTGAGAGAGAAACCTGCGCGACGCGCTAGGCTTCTCATAGTTTATATTTTTGCAGAGTGCAAAATAATACATTGCATTTAAAGAAAAACTATGCTAGGATACAAACAAAAATAAAAACGTTTTTATGAAGAGCGATAGCAGGAGGAATCATATACGATGAAAACAGAAGCAGTTGACTGGAAAGCATATGAAGAATTATCAAGACGCACGGCTGCGGAAGGTGCCGTACTTTTGAAAAATGAACAGGCGGCATTACCGTTAAAAGAAGGGGAGCACATCGCCGTATTCGGAAGATGCCAGATTGAGTATTACAGGAGCGGAACCGGTTCCGGTGGAGCAGTTCATGTGCCGTATAGCACCAATTTGTTAGACGAACTGCGCAGAAAAAAGGGTATCTTTATTGATGAAGCGTTGGAAGAGACGTACCGGAACTGGATTTTAAAACATCCGTTTGACAATGGCGGCGGTGGATGGGCTGCTGAACCGTGGTTTCAGAAAGATATGCCGTTAGAGGAGGAACTTGTCAAAGAGGCTGCATCAAAATCGAAAAAAGCAGTTTATGTAATCGGGCGCACCGCTGGAGAGGACAAGGACAATCTCAAAGAGGCGGGAAGTTTTCTTTTGACAGAGCAGGAAAAAGAAAATTTAAGACAGATTACAGCGGTATTTGAACAGGTGATTGTGGTATTAAATGTCTCAAACTTAATTGACATGACAGAATTGTTTGAAGACTGCCACAAGGACCATATCAAAGCAATTTTAATTGTATGGCAGGGAGGAATGATGGGAGGCTTAAGCGCTGCTGATGTCCTGACAGGGGATGCGGTTCCATGTGGAAAACTGCCGGATACCATTGCCTATCGTTATGAAGATTATCCGTCTGCCTCTAATTACGGAGGAGAGGATTTTAACTTCTATCAGGAAGATATTTATGTCGGATACCGTTATTTTGAGACATTCCAGCCAAAGAAAGTACGCTATGAATTTGGTTATGGATTGTCCTATACAGATTTTGAAATCACAGTCCACAACACACATGCCGTAGAGGGAAACATTGTGGTTATACTTTCCGTTACAAATACAGGAGATACCTACAGCGGAAAAGAAGTGGTGCAGGTTTATTATGAGGCACCGCAGGGAAAACTGGGACGTCCGGTAAGAACACTTGCGGCTTTTCAAAAGACGGCACTGTTAAAACCAGGAGAAACGGAAGAAATGACGATTACGTTCCCGGTTACAGAGATGGCTGCATATGACGATGGCGGATATACCGGGCACAAGTCCTGCTATGTGCTTGAGGCTGGTACATATGGAATTTATGTCGGAAATAGTGTGCGTAATGCAAAACAGGTTTCTGTAGACGGAAAAGAGGCATACGTTATCCAGAATACAGAAGTAGTGGAAGTGCTTGAGGAAGCGTTAGCGCCGCAAAAGGCATTTACCCGCATGAAACCTGGGGCACGCTTAGAAGATGGAAGTTATGAGCTTATAATGGAAGAGGTGCCGCTTCGCAGTATTAATTTAAGAGAACGGATTGAAGAACGTTTGCCGGAAGAAAACGAGATGACCGGAAATAAAGGGTATAAACTTAGCCAGGTAGCAACAAAAGAAGTGTCTTTGGAGACATTTGTAGCACAGTTTACAGAGGAAGAACTCGCAGCAATCGTGCGTGGAGAGGGAATGGGACATCCGGATGTAACGCCTGGAACAGCCTCTGCGTTTGGAGGTGTCAGTGATTCTTTGGTGAAATATGGGCTGCCGCTTGCCTGCGCTGCGGACGGACCATCGGGAATCCGCATGGAAGGCGGACGGGATGCAATGCAGCTTCCGATTGGAACTCTGCTTGCGGCGACCTGGAACCCGGTACTGGTAAGGAAGCTTTATACGATGCTTGGAAGAGAGCTGGGAGAAAATCAGGTCGATACGCTCTTAGGACCTGGCTTAAATATTCACAGAGACCCGTTAAACGGACGGAATTTTGAATATTATTCCGAGGACCCGCTTTTGACCGGAACGATGGCAGCAGCGGCTTCCGGCGGAATTCATGACGGCGGCGGTCACGCAACCATCAAGCATTTTGCGTGCAACAATCAGGAAAAACGCCGTTCCTTTGTGGATGCGGTCGTATCAGAGCGTGCCCTGCGTGAGATTTATCTGAAAGGATTTGAAAAGGCGGTAAAAGAGGGAAATGCAAGTTCCATTATGACTTCCTATAATCCGGTAAACGGTTATTATGCGGCGTCAAATTATGACCTGAATACGACAATCCTCAGAAAAGAATGGGGCTATCAGGGAATCGTGATGACGGACTGGTGGGCAAAGATGAACGATGTTGTAGAAGGCGGAGAGGGCGTAAAGACAAAAACCGCAGATATGGTGCGGGCGCAGAATGACCTTTATATGGTGGTAAACAATTACGGTGCAGAGGTCAATGCCGCAGAGGACGATACGTTAGAGGCTTTGCGGGAAGGTCGGCTGACCGTTGGTGAATTACAGCGGTGTGCAGAAAATATCTGCAGATTCCTGATTCAGACAAGAGCATACGAGCGGTTTGGAAAAGAACCGGAGAAGGAAGTGCCGGAGATTTTACCGTTGGCAGAGTCAGAAGTGCCGGAAAATGCAGAAGTGCACGATATCGAAACGGAAAAAGAAATACCGGTTTCCATGGAAGAGACAGTTTATATCCGCATCAAAGAAAACGGAATTTATTATCCGCTTGTTTCGATTATGTCTCCAGACAGCAATCTGTTCCAGACAGCGGCGGAAGTACATATCAATCATTCGCTTGCAGCCTCTATCCAGACGCAGGGAACGGCAGGGGAATGGATTGTTCAGAAATTGCAGAAATGCAGACTGAAAGAGGGGGTTTATGGCATACATCCGACGGTGACAAAGCCTCATATGCAGATGCGTTTTATGGAGTGGAGAAAGTATTAAACATAATTGAAGATAAAAAAGGAGCAGAGTATGGATTTACAGGAGGAAGTAAGAAAAAATCCGCTGTGTACGCGCAGCGATTGCGTGGATTTGCTGCTTGCTCTGTGTGAACCGTTGAAAAAGCATTTTTCTCCCGGGTGTGCAAGGCTTTTGGTAGGATGGACCGGTGCACACTACGGGGAAAAGGCAATCGAAATGGAAGGGTTTGCCCGTATCCTCTGGGGTATGGGCCTTTTTTTTGCAGGCGGAACAGACGGGCTGACAGAGCGGCAGGAGACAGAATATCGTTTTTGGAGCAGACGGATGAAAGAGGGAATCTGCCATGGAACAAATCCGTTACATGAGGAGTACTGGGGCGATATTTATGATTATGACCAGAAGATGGTGGAGACGGCAGCAATTGTGGTTTCACTGGCACTTGCAAAAGATGTTTTGTGGGATAGCTGCACTGCAGAAGAACAGCAGAGAATTTACGACTGGCTGAAGCAGATTAACGGTCATGAGGTTCATGCAAATAACTGGAGATTTTTTCGGATACTTACAAATGCAACGTTTGAGCGGCTTGGATTGCCGGCTGACAGGGAGATTTTAGAAAAAGATCTTGCGGTTATTGAGGGATGTTATCTTAAGGATGGGTGGTACTGTGACGGAAACCGGGGACAGATGGATTATTATATTCCGTTTGCCATGCACTTTTATGGATTACTGTATGCTTTTCTGCGCGAAGATACAGACCCAAAACAGGCTGAAATATTCAAACAGCGTGCAGCCGTATTTTCAAAAGAGTTCTGTTACTGGTTTGGAGAAGATGGAGCGGAAGTGCCATTTGGAAGAAGTCTCACATATCGTTTTGCACATGGAGCTTTTTTTGGAGTCTATGCGTTTGCGGGAGCGGACAAGGCAGATGGAATTACGATTCCTGAGGCAAAGCACATTTTACTGCAGAACCTGAGACATTGGATGAAACAGCCTGTTTTTGACAATGATGGAGTGCTTACCATTGGGTATCAGTACCCAAATCTGTTTATGAGCGAAAGATATAATGCCCCCGGTTCGCCCTACTGGTCTTTTAAAACGTTTTTAATACTGGCGATGGGAGAAGCACATCCCTTCTGGCAGTGCAGGGAAGAAGAGATGGAATATGACACGAAAAAACTGCTTATGGTGCCGCATATGTTAATCCGCCATGAAGCAGAAAACCATGTGCTTGCCTATGCAGCGGGGCAGCATTGTATGGAGCACGGAAACAGTGCGGCAAAATATGAAAAATTTGTTTATTCCAACAAGTTTGGTTTTTCCGTTTCAAGAGGACATACGTTGGAAGACGGGGCATTTGATAATACGTTAGCAATTTCTTACGCAGGAGATAACTGTTTCCGGATGCGTTTCGGGGTCAGCTCCTATAAAGTTACAAAACAATATCTTTATACAAAATATTCCATGATGCCAGGGGTAGAGGTCGAAAGCGTAGTGGTGCCATTGCCGGTATGGCATGTCCGGATTCATAAGATTGCGACTGTGCATCGGATTGATATTGCAGACGGAGGCTTCGCATTGCCGGCAGAACGCCCGTTTCAGACGGTAAGCGGTGCAGAATCCGGCAAATGGAAAGGGGAGATGGTCACACGTAAAAAGAACGCGGTTTTTGGACATTTCCCATGGGGAAGCAGCGGGGTGGCAGGAGATGCAGAAGGAGAATATGAACTGATTTCTGCCTACCCGAATACAAATCTGATGGCGAATACAACGGTTATTCCAACCTGTCGGAAAACATTAGAACCAGGGGTTCATATAACGACAGCGGCAATGTATGCTGATACATCTTTAGATGCACAAAAGTGGAGCCAGTATGTTCCAACAGTGTCTGTGCAGGAAGATGTGATTTTAATACAATTTTATGAAAAACCGGAGCAGGGAAGACAAAAAGAGTTGTCAATTTACCTATAAAACAAGAGGGAGAAGCTGAAAAAACATACAAAGTATACAGCAGACTAAAAAAAGAACACCTTTCTAAAAATAGAATACTTGTTGCAATAAAAACGTTTTTATATAATCGTTTTTGTAAACAACCCATGGGGTTATGGGTAAGAACAGGTAAAGGGAGGAAGAATATGAAAAGAAAGAAATTAGCAGCACTTCTTTTGACAGCAGCCATGGCGGTGACCGGGCTTGCAGGATGCGGCGGTAATGCCAGCACCGGAAACAGTGGGAACACTGTAACGGGTGGCAGTGAGACCACTGGGACGACGGATGGGGATTCCGGCACATCAGAGTCATTTGTAAAACTTGATCCGCAGACAGAAGGAGACCTTTCAATTATGGTGTGGTCTGGTGACGGAGAATATTACGAGGATATCGGCCATCAGAATCTTGAGGCGGAAAACATTACCGCACAGAATGTAGCATCTCTGTATGCAATGGCAAAAAAATTTAATGAAACTTATCCGAATGTAAAAATTAATGTTTATGCAAAATCAGGTGATCCGAATGCAAATGACACTTCCTGGCAGCAGGAAATGGAAAACTTTAAGGCACAGCACGGAAAATATCCGGATATCTGGGCGTCTACGAATCTTGTAGGAGATGTAGAAAAAGGACTTGCAGCAGACCTTTCCGTGTTTAAGGATGATCCGGTATACCAGTCCTTTAACAGTTCCATCATGGAAATGATGAATTACCATGGTATGCAGGCAGGACTTCCACAGTTCATTCAGCCGTGGGGAGTATATGTAAATAAAGATCTTGCGGAGCAGAACAACATTGACGTGCCGGATCCGAACTGGACAATTGATGATTACACACTGTTTATTTCAGAGGGAAATAAGACAACATTCTGGGGAGCGATGGATATTCCACTCAGCTGGATTAACACCGGAACAAAGGATATCAACTATTCTCTTTCCCATCACGATGGAAGTGGTGATTATGTAAATCTTAACTCAGATGCAGTAAAAGATTTACTTTCCATGGTTCCGACCTGGGCAGATAATACCATCTGGTGCCAGAACGATGTGGGAAATGTACCGGAAGAGGTTATGAACGATGGAAACTGGTGGAGTTATACATACTTTGTAAAAGGTTACTGCCTCGTAGATGACGGAGACCCATGGATGATGGGAGATGCTGCAAATCCGGAAGTGACAGATAATACGGTTACATTCCAGTTTGATATTTATCCGAGACCGGCAACCGATTATGTTGGAAACACGGTAGGAGTTGTACTTGACCCAATGGCAATCCATAATTATGCGATGGATGATGGAGACCCGACGATGAGCGAAAGCGAAGAGGCTTCTTTGAAACTGGCATACACGTTCGGAACATTCTGGGTAGCTTCCACAGAGGCAGCACAGGCAAGAGCAGATCAGCAGTGGAATTCCGGCGGAGCATTAAAGACAGCAGCAAACGATTCCCTTCCACTTGTAACTGGAGACGAATTCAAAAAACAGATGGATATCTGGTATTCTGTTCCGACCCATACCATTTATGGTGATGCGGCAAAGATGCCAGGCTGGCAGAAGTGTCTGGAACTTTGGGAGAATGGTGATATCTGGGATGTATCCGATAAGGCATATCCAGGAAAAATCCAGGAGGATGGCGTTGATAAGGAATGTCTTTACGAGTGGACATATTACTACAAAGATGAGATTATGAGCGCAAAACGTGCTTCGGATGGATGGCTTGATGAAATTAAATCCAAACTTCCAGAGTGGAACACACTTGCAAATGAGAGATTTGCGGAAGCAGATGCAAGCCTGAAAGAGGCATTGACTGATTTTTATGGCTACACAGACGCAGACTTTAAATAAGAAGGAATAAGTATCAGCCCTTCTGTTTCTACCGGATTTCTTGAAGAACAGAGATGAAACGGTGAACAGAGGGGCTTTTTGTATAAAGGAGAGAGCAGCGGTGAAAAAACGTAAGCGTGTGATTTGGACAGTTGTCCTGATTGTCATAATTGCTGCAATAGCAGTTGCGGTTTCCGTTGGATTACGGAAAAAGGAAAATCCCGCAGAGGCAGTGCCAAAGGAGCAGGTACGGGAAGCATTTGAACTTTTGAGCAGTTCCTTAAGTTTTGAGACAGTGCGTTATCAGGAATATATTTCCGGCAGGGAATTGCGTGATGATTTGACGGATACGACAGCAGAGCCGTCAGATGGTCAAAAAGAAGTGGCACTCGACTATGAACAGACGGTGACTTATCTCGCAAATGTACCGGAAGCGGGAATGTACAGTCTTGGAATTGATTACCACACAGGCGGAAGCAATCTGTCTGATTATCGTCTGGATGTCAAAATCAACGGAGAGAGTTATTTCGAGGAGATGTCTATGATTACATTGCCGCTTCTCTGGCAGGATGAGACAAAGGACTTCCCGAAAGACCGGTATGGAGATGAAACAGCACCGGCACAGAACAGGGTGGATGACTGGCAGTACAGAGATTTTTATAATACTTCCTATTATACAGCAGATCCATTGTACTTTTATCTGGAAAAGGGAGAAAACACAATCGAAATCTCCAATATTTCTGCAGACGGCTTAATGGTTGGAACACTTTATGTGAATGCGCCTAAGGGAAAACTTCCTTCTTATGAGGAATATTGCACGATGCATGAAGGAGAGCAGGCAAGTGATTTCATTGAGATAAACAGCGTGGATTACGCTGAAAAAAATTCTACTTCTGCGTTATTATCCTATGTAAATAATCCGTCCTTAAAACCGCATGACAGCGAGTACAAGGAATTAAACATCGTGTCATGGAAAACGGCGGGAGTGGAAGTGGAATACGAATTTGAGGTTGCACAGACCGGATTTTACCAGTTAGCACTTCATTATAAAAATGAAAAAGAAGATTTTCAGGTATTTGAATCCATTTATCTCGATGGAGAAATACCATTTGAGGAATTGAAAAACTACGGATTTGATACGACAGACACTTCCTTCCGGAATGAGGTTCTTTCTGACAGCGAAGGAAATCCTTATCAGATTTACCTTGAGGCAGGCCATCACACGATGACGATTCATTCTGAGATGGAACCGGTCAATGAGGAATGGCGGTATTCCCGTCTGATTGCAGAACATGTGACGCAGTTTGCACTTGAGATAAAGAAAATTACCGGAGCAGACATTGATGAATATCGTTCCTGGTATATGACCCGTTATATTCCGGAAATCGTGCCATATCTGAATGCTTATGAGACATTGATCCGCTCCATGCAGAGCACCTTACAGGGATATGCACCAAATGGTGTGGAATCCGCAAAACTTTCAGAATTAAACCGTGCGCTTGGAATTATTGAGAAACTCAAAGAATATCCGGATGAAATTGCACTATATACACAGAATCTGACAGGCTCAAGCGTCAGCACAGACAATTCCATTCTGAAATTGATGGGTGATTTTACTACAAATATCTCAACACAGCCGTTTGCGCTCGACCGTATTTATATCTATGGAAACGAGACGCTTCCAAAAGAAACACCGGGAGCTGCAAAGAGCCTGTTAAACGGTACGAAAACCTTACTGTATTCATTCATTTCTGACAAATTTAAGGTGGAGAATGAAGACGATGTTTTAAATATCTGGGTAAACCGTGCGGTAACACAGGTTGACTTACTACAGAAAATGGTAGATGCAGAATTTACACCGCAGACAGGTATCAAGGTAAAGATTTCTGTCATGCCGGATGTCAACAAACTCACGATGGCGGCTTCTGCCGGAGAGACACCGGATATGGCGCTTGGACTCCCGTCACATATGCCGTTTGAGTTAGCCTGCAGGGATGCCATTTATGATATGACACAGTTTGAGGATTTCTGGGAGGTTGCAGGAGAGTTTGCACCTGGCGCATTTGTACCATATATCTTTAACGAAGGCGTTTACGCACTTCCGGAGACATCGGATTTTAACCTGATTGTATATCGGAAAGATATTTTTAAGGAACTTGGCATTCAGGTGCCGGACACCTGGGATGATCTGGTTGGAATTTTGCCGGAACTGCAGCGTTATGGAATGAATTTTTATCATAATATTGCAACTGTGGATGGATATAAGTGGTTTTACCAGACAGCGCCTTTGATTTATCAGAATGGCGGAAGCCTTTATACGGAAGACGGGCTTCATACGGCAATTGATCAGCCGGAAGCAGTGAAGGGATTAAAAACACTTGGCGAGCTGTTCTCTATTTATTCTGTCGCTACGCAGGTACCACAGTTTCCGGATTCTTTCCGGTACGGAGTATATCCAATTGGAATTGCAAACCTGGAAACCTATAATCTGATTACCAACGGGGCACCGGAACTGGAAGGACAGTGGGCATTAGCGCCGCTCCCAGGAACAGTGCAGGAAGATGGCAGCATTGACAGAAGCTACATTGCAGCAGGTACCGGAGGAATTATTTTTAATGACAGCAGCCGGACCGAGGAGGCATGGACATTCTTTAAATGGTGGTTAGGGCACGATGTACAGGTGGAATATGCGCATACCTTACAGTCTACCTATGGAAAAGAGTACATCTGGCTTCCGTCGAATCTGAAGGCAATTGCTGACTGCACGCTTCCGACGGAGGACAAACAGGCAATTTTGGAACAGTTAAATTATCTGCGGGATGTGCCGCGAACACCTGGACAGTATATGTTAGAGAGAGATTTGTCTAATATCTGGAACAGCATTGCGGTGGATGGGGCAGCAGTACAGCCGGCGATAGACGAGAAAATTATGGAAATTAATCGAGAAATTACAAAGAAAATGTCCGATTTGGGCTATACCGACAGCACCGGAAAACTGCTGAAGGAATATCGCATCCACGATGTGGAATGGGTGAAAGAAAATATACAGGCACATAGAAAGGGGGAAAAGCAATGAAGCAGCTAAAGAAAAAGGGAAAGCATCGCAGACTTGATTATCGAAACGATTTTATCAGCTCGATGCTTCTGCTGGCACCGTATCTTTTATTATTTTCCCTCTTTATTGCGATACCGGTTATCATCGCAATAGGGTTATCCTTTACCTATTTTGACGTAATCAACACACCGGAGTTTACAGGGTTATCAAATTATATCAGCCTTCTGACGTCCGATGAGATTTTTTTGAAATATATTATTCCGAATACCTTTAAGTATGCGCTGATTGTGGGACCGGGTGGATGTATTTTATCCTTTTTGCTGGCGTGGCTGGTAACACAGATTCCGGCGGTGCCAAGAACAATCCTTACGTTGTGCCTTTATATGCCGTCCATGGTGGGAACCCTGATGATTCAGGTTGTATGGAAAACCATTTTTTCGGGTGACCAGCGGGGTATTTTGAACTCGTTTCTGATTAGCCACGGCTGGATTGATATGCCGATTAACTGGCTGCTTTCGCCGGATTATCTGATGAAAGTCATGATTATTGTGGCATTGTGGCAGGCGATGGGAATTGGATTTTTAGCAATGATATCCGGTATCTTAAACGTAAATGATGAGCTTTATGAGGCAGCTTATGTGGATGGAATGAAAAATCGTTTTCAGGAAGTTATTTACATTACAATTCCATCCATGAAACCGCAGATGCTGTTTGCAGCCGTTATGGCAATTGTAAATGCTTTTAATACCGGCTGGATTGGACCGGCGCTTTCCGGAACCAACCCGACACCGGGATATTCAGGAAATCTGATTTTAAATCACATTGAGGATTACGCATTTTCCCGTTATGAGATGGGCTATGCGGCTGCAATATCAGTAGTACTGTTGATTATGATAGCGTTTTTCTCAAAAGTGGCAGGAAGACTGTTTACAGAGAAGGAGTAGGACTATGGCAAAATCAAGATTAAAAGGGAAAAAGATTGACCCAAAGCATTTTTCCAGAGATCAGATTAAGTTTTACTGTATTCTGATCCCAATTGCAATACTTATGGTGCTCCCAGTGGTCTATATGTTTAATGAGGCATTTAAGCCGCTTGGGGAACTTTACGCATTCCCTCCGACATTAATCGTGCGGGAACCTACACTGAACAACTTTAAGAAACTGTTTGAACTTTCCGGAACAACCGGGGTGCCGATGACAAGGTATCTGTTAAACTCCATTTTTATTACGGGTGTCACAATGATTCTGAATATATATATCACTGTGGCGTGTGCATTTGTTCTGTCAAAGAAAAAGCAGTATAAGGTGACAAAGTGGTTTTTCAGCATCAACCAGATGGCATTGATGTTCGTGCCGGTTGCGGTTGCAGTTCCGCGTTACATCATTATTGTGAAACTCGGAATGATTGATACCTGGGCAGCACATATTTTTCCGCTTATTGCAATGCCTATTGGTATTTTCTTAATGAAGCAGTTTATCGATGATGTACCGGATGCACTGCTTGAGGCGGCATATGTGGATGGTGCAGACAATTTTACCGTAATCCGTAAGGTGATATTTCCGATGACAAAACCGGCAGTGGCAACGGTTGCAATTCTGACTTTCCAGTCGGCATGGCAGGCAACGGAGGCATCCAACAATTTTATTACAAGTGACGTCAAGCGTACGATTTATTATTACCTGAATTCCCTGCAGACACAGAATGCGGTAGCAGCGAGAGGAATTGTAGCTGCGGGTACAATTATCCTGTTTTTACCGAATCTGATTATGTTTATCTGTATGCAGTCCAAGGTAATGAGTACCATGAGTCATTCCGGTATCAAATAAGGGGGGACAGGAAACATGAAAAAATTAAAACGAATTGTGCTCCTGTGCCTCGTTGGGTTCATTTGTCTTACCGGTGGGGAAAGTGTAGCAGCGTCCCAGGCGACGACTTACACGTATACGCACGATGACAAGATGAATTACAGCCGGACACAGGATGCTTATCTGCCGCAGCAGACAATTACCGAACTGGGATTGAATGCGCCGGAAGATATGTTCATCGATAAGAACAACATGATGTATATTGCAGATACAGGAAATCTGCGGATTGTTAAATATGATATCAGCCGCGGGGCACTGGATGCAGTTTATACCTATGAAGGATTCCAGACGCCGAAAGGAATTTATGTAACCGGAAACGGAAACATCTACGTGGCGGACAGCAAGGCAAAGGCAGTCTTTGTTTTTGACAAAGACTTTGAATTAATCCGGACACTGGAAAAACCAGAGGTTCCGGCATATGGAGATGCCGCTTATGAACCGTCCAAAGTGGCTGCCGATGAGAGCGGTAACATCTATATTGTCGGTGAGGGTGTTTATAACGGTATTATCCAGATGTCAGAAGAAGGGAATTTCCTCGGATTTTTTGCGGTGAACAAGGCAGACTTAAGTCTGTTTCAGAAAATTCAGACACTGGTATTTACAAGGGAGCAGTTAAGCCGTCTGTTAAACCGGAATCCTACCACATTTGCCAATGTGATGCTTGATCAGAGAGGAATTGTCTACACGGTAACCCTTGGAAAGAAGATAAATCCGATTAAAAAGCATAAGACAAACGGAAGCAATATGTTTGCGGAGGATGTTTACGGATTTACGGATATCAGTGATATCTGGGTAGATGAGAATCTTTTGATTTATTCGGCTTCCAAGCGCGGATATATTGATGTGTATACACCCGAAGGGGAATGGCTGTTTGAATTTGGTTCCGAAGTGTCGAATCAGGATGTTGCAGGTTTATACAGTTCCCTGTCGACACTGGCGGTGGATCAGAACGGATATATCTGGACGGTGGACGGAATCAAAGGCTATCTGCAATCCTATGCGCCGACTTCCTATGCAAGTAAGGTATATGAAGCACTGGCATTATATGATGGCGGACATTACGAGCAGGCGTTAGATGTCTGGTCAGACGTGCTTGCGATGAATCAGATGTCGGTGGTGGCACATGACGGAATTGGAAAGGCTTATATGTCAGAGTACGAGTTTGAGAGTGCCATGGAGCATTTTGAAGTGGCTGGAAATCATGAGCAGTATTCGGAAGCCTTTTGGGAGCTGCGAAATGTATGGCTGCAGAAATACCTGAAATATTTGCTGATTGCGATTCTGATTCTTTATCTGGTAAGCGTGGCGATTGATAAGTTTGACCGCGAAAAGAAATGGAAAAAGAAAAAGGCAGCATGGAAAAACCAGCTTATGAACGTAAAGGGCATCGGAGATACATGTTACGGATTTGTAACTGCAAGACACCCGCTGGATGGATATTATGATGTGCGGATAGGAAAGAAAGGCAGCGTGCTTGGAGCGAGCATACTCTATGGGCTTTTGTTTTTGTCATTTATGCTGTATATGTTAGGAAAAGGATTTATTTATCAGTATTATGATGTGCAGGATCTGGATGTGGGATCCATTGTGATAGGATTCTTTACATTCCTCGGACTGTTCGTGGTATGTAACTATTTGGTTACTTCCATCAATGATGGACAGGGAGATTTGAAGCAGGTTTATATGACAGTTGCGTATGCAGCCGTTCCACTGATTCTTGCACTGTTTTCCATCACGGTGCTTTCCTATTGTGTTACGACAAATGAAGCATTTTTCTTAAGTGTTATATTAGTGATTGGCGTCGTGTGGACCATGATTCTGGTATTTCTTGGATTACAGACGGTACATAACTATACGGTAAAGGAGACAATCAAGGGAATTTTACTTACGATTCTGTTAATGTTTGTTGTCGTTGTTGTTGTACTGCTTGTCACGATTATGTGGGAACAGGTATGGAAATTCTTAAGTACGGTGGGAGAGGAGTTGACGCAGAATGTATTGTAGAACCAGAAAAAGAACTGCTGCCATGCTTTTGGCAGCAAACTGTATGGTGACCGGAATTTTGTTTCCGGAAACTACGGCATATGCAAATTACATCAATACGAACCGTGATACGCTCCTTCCGGAAGAGGCGATGGAAATCGTTGAGCAGAGTGTGGAAGAGTATGAAAAACTTTATGAGACAGACAGCGCAGTATATTATTTCCGGGATGACAGGGATATCATAGCGGTATTTGATAAGGAGAGCAGTTATCTCTGGAAGACAGGGCTGGATGCAGAGGCAGCAAAGAAATTAAAAGCAAAAGCACTGAGCGCTTCAACGGAGGAGGACTTTAAGGAGCTGGAGAATACGCCGATTGAGGACAACATGAATGAAATCTATACGGATATGGCGAACTCTCTGATTACAGTGGAATATCGTTCCCTTGATTCGATTGAAACCTTAAAGAAGGCATCCTCTGCATCTTCGGCATCAGAATCTACGCTTCAGAAGGTAACGGAAAACCAGTATTGTCTTGATGTTGATTTTAAGGAAATAGATCTTCAGATGAAGGTATACATTACGTTCGGGGAAAAACAGATTAGCTATCAGATTCCTTATGATCAGATGAGCGGAGAGGGACGTTATTGTATGACCTCCTTATATATTACGCCATTTCTTGGTTCAAGCGGCGGTCAGGTTTTAAAGTTTGACAAAGAAACCGGAGGATACGATATTACGGAAAAAAAGGAGACACCATCCGGCTATGCTTTTGTTCCGGACGGAAGTGGAGCACTGATCCGCTTTCGGGACAACAATGTTGCGTTTCAGGAATATGTGGGAGATGTGTACGGGGAAGACATTTCGCAGGGCGAATATTATTATGAAAGCCTGACGGATGCAGTTCCCCTGAAGAATCCGGTAATGCCGGTATTCGGCGTAGCATATGGAAATGACCAGGCGGCATTTGTTGCATATGCGGATGAAGGGGATGAGTACATGAGTATTCAGTGTACCCCGGAGGAAAATATGACCTACTATACCTGGACCTGTGCGAAATTTAATTACAATCTGAAATATCATCAGGTATACAACAAGGCAGGAGACGGTTATTTTTCTCTGATGGAAGAGCCAAACGCATTTGATATTTCCATGACCTATGAGTTCCTGAGTGGAGACGGAAGCGGCAGCACACCTGCAGCGGATTATGTGGGAATGGCACTTGCTTACAGACAACATCTCATGGAAGAAGGTGTTTTAAGTGAGCAGTTAAAGGGTAACGGGGAAGAGATTCCGATTCGTCTGGATTTTATGATGTCGGATGCGAAGAGCAGCGTTGTCGGAATGGAAAATGTGGTGTCTACAACTATAGACGATGTGACAGAAATTCTGACAGACGTGATGAAACATGGAATTATCAATATTAATGCCGGACTCTGGGGCTGGCAGAAAAAGGGAGAGTCCGTTGCAAAGCCATATACCAGGAAGTATTCTTCCAGGATTGGAACCAAAAAAGAATTTAAAGAGCTGATTGCTTCCTTCGGGGAACAGGGAGTGGACATTTCCTATGGAAACGATTATGTGACGATTAATAAGGAAATGATGAATTACTATGGAAATGCGGTGGCACACGTCAACAGCTGGTATGCTTATCAGGACAAATCCGTGCTTCTTCCAACGACAGCACCCGTCAGCCAGTTCGGATATGCAAAACCTGCAAAGAGTGCGGAATGGATTAAAAAGCAGTATCAGGGACAAAAAGAAACAGTTACGTCCATGACTGTGAAGGGAATCGGAAGCGTTCTGACCGGTGATTATGCAAATGCCGGACATACGACCGTAAGTGATGCCATTGCATTGTACCAGGATACATTGCAGGAATTAGGGGATGTCAAGCTGAATCTGACAAATCCGGGGATGTATCTCTGGAAGTATACAGACCGTTATCTGCAGGCTCCGGTTGGACATTCCCAGTACATTTTTGAGACGGATGCCGTACCTTTTTTGCAGATTGTATTAAACGGTACGATGGAAGTCTATGCACCGTATGCAAATTTTTCTTTTTATACACAGGCTGATATTTTAAAAATGATTGATTATAATCTTTTTCCTTCGTTTGTTCTGACAAAAGAACCTTCCTATCTGCTTGCAGATACGGTGAGTGCGGATCTGTATTCTACAGAATATACACTGTACCGCGAGCTGATTGGAACGGTTTATCGGGAAGTAAATGAAGTGCTTTCACAGGTAAGCGGTTATGAATGGACAAATCGTATCGTGGAAAAGGATGGTGTCATTGTCAATGTGTATACAAAGGGAACTGAAGAGAAAAAAGTGATTATCAATTACACACAGGACACACAGACTATAGACGGTGTGAAAGTAGATGCATTGAGTGCTGTTGCCGTACAAGGCGGCAACGGCGCAGATTAGAGGAGGATTGTCATGGCTTCAAAACAAAAAAGAGTACATAAATCAAAATCCTTCCAAAAGAGACAGGATAAATGCGGATATCTGTTCATGCTTCCATGGATTGTCGGGTTTATCATTTTTACCATGATACCATTTGTGATGACGATTTATCTGAGCTTTACAGAAGTAAAACAGGACATCCGCGGATTTAATATTTCATTTGTAGGTATCAGCAATTACAAGCAGGCTTTTTTTGTCAACACGGATTTTACACCTGCCCTGGTATCGTTTCTTGGGATGATTATTCCCTATACATTAGTGATTGTGATTATGGCATTTATTCTTGCGATGATGTTAAATTCCATCGTCAGAGGAAAATCACTGTTTCGGACAATTTATTTTTTGCCGGTAGTAGTACTGTCGGGACCGGTCATGTATCAGTTAATGAATCTTGAACCGGAAGTGGAAGGTCAGGTCAACCAGCTGTACCATTCGTTTCTCATCCGCATGATTGAGAGCTATTCACCGATGGCGGCAGATGCCATGGTGTCACTGTTTGACAACCTGTCGATTATTCTGTGGTTTGCCGGTATTCCGATTGTTCTGTTTATCAACGGATTGCAGAAGATAAATCCAAGCCTTTATGAGGCGGCAAAGATTGATTCCGCAACGAACTGGCAGATTCTCTGGAAGATTACAATGCCGATTATAAGACCGACGGCGTTGATTGTGACAGTATTTACAATTGTGCAGCTTGGAGCAATGGATACGATTAATCCGGTGCTTGTCATGATTAAGGAGCGCACGGCAAATACCAGTGGCGGATTTGGTTATGCTGCAACCATTTCATGGATTTACAGTCTGATTGTGCTTGTAATTATAGGACTTTCCTTTGTGCTCTTCCGGGAGAAGAAGGTAAAGCTTGATTACAAAAACTGGTAGGGGAGAATGTATATGGCAAAGAAAATTGGAAAATTCATAATTTATTTTCTGCTGATTTGTATTGGCTATATTTATCTGGAACCCATTTTTCAGATGGTTTCAAAGTCGCTGATGTCGCCGGAAGATATCATTAATCCGTCTGTAGAGTGGATTGCAAGGCATCCGACAATTACAAATTTTAAGGTGGCGGCGCAGGTGTTAAAAATGCCAAAGAGTCTTATAAATTCGATTCTGTTTTCTGCCGGAATGGCAGCTTTACAGACAGTTGTAGCGGCGATGGCGGGATATGCACTTTCCAGATATAAATTCAAGTTTCGCAATTTCTGGTTTGGAATGATTCTGCTGGCATTTATTATTCCAACGACACTGCTGACAATACCGCGTCTGATGATTTTTATCAATGCGCAGGAGATAATCGGAACACAATTGATTGGAACTCCGATTCCGCAGCTTTTAATGGCTGTGCTTGGGCAGGGAGTAAACGGAACCATCCTGATTTTGATTTTCTGGAACTTTTTTAACCTGATTCCATATTCTCTTGATGAGGCAGCCATGATTGACGGAGCAGGACCGTTCCAGGTATTTTTCCATATTGCGATGAAACTTTCAGTAGCAACGGTATTGACCGTATTCTTATTTGCATTTGTATGGAACTGGAATGAGACGTATCAGACCTCTACATTCTTAGGAGGAACGATTGACTTACTGCCGGCAAAATTGTCTGTATTCAACAGTCAGTTCGAGAGTGCATCCACTTCCGGAATCGGAACGAATGGGACATATAAGATTAATGAAGCATATAAGATGGCAGCAACTTTGATTTCCATTGCGCCGCTTCTGATTTTGTATGCGTGTGTACAGCGGCAGTTTATTCAGGGAATTGAAAATACAGGTATTACAGGAGAATAAATGAAAACTAAAAAATGGAAGTGTCTCGGTATCGTTCTTGCCGTATCCGCAGCTTTGGCTGCGGGGTGCGGCGGGAATATGTCAGAGAACGCAAAAACGGACACGACAGAAGAAAGCACAGAACGGGTGTTTCAGACAAGAGTCGGAACGAAAGTGCCGGATGCGTTTAAAGAGACGACAGAGGAGCCGGAAGACGTGAAAGCAAAAAATTTTGATTATGAGGAAGACAACATGGATTATAAACTGGTCTGGAGTGACGAGTTTGATTATGAAGGCATGCCGGATGAAAGTAAATGGGGCTATGACATCGGAACCGGAAGCAATGGATGGGGAAATCAGGAGCTGCAGTATTATACCGATGAAGGAAATGCCTGGGTAGAGGACGGAAAACTTGTGATTGAACTGCGGAAAGAAGAAAAGGAAGGCTGCAAGTATACTTCAGCGCGTCTTGTCACAAAGGGAAAGGGTGACTGGACTTACGGAAAAATCGAAGTATGTGCAAAACTTCCATCCGGACGCGGAACGTGGCCGGCAATCTGGATGCTGCCAACCGACTGGGTATACGGTGGATGGCCGGCATCCGGAGAAATTGATATCATGGAGCATGTTGGCTATGACCCGGATGTCATTCACGGTTCGATTCATACACAGTCATATTACCACAGTATCGGTACGCAAAAGACCAATACGGTTACAGTGCCGGGAGTAAGCGATGATTTTCATGTGTATGGGCTGGAATGGCTGCCGGATAAAATTAAAATTTCTGTGGACGGAGAAGCGTATTTCTCATTTACGCCGACAGATTTTGTAGAAAATCCTACCTATAAGGAATGGCCATTTGATGAAAAAATGTATCTGATTTTGAATATTGCCTTTGGAGGCGGCTGGGGCGGCTGCATGGGAATTGATGATGAAATCCTTCCACAGCGGATGGAAGTTGATTATGTAAGAGTTTATCAAAGCCCAAAAGTCAGTGATATAAAAAGGGAAGAACGTGTGCCGGAACAGCCTTTTTTGAAAGCAGATGGAAAACTGCTGCGGGATAATTTTGGAGCAGGGGAAATCGTTCAGTTAAAAGGAACAAATGCAGGAGGCTATTTACTGCAGGAATTCTGGATGACGACAACAGGGGCTTCAAAAGAAGTGGCTGCGGAAGAGGATATTTACCGTATTCTTACAGAGCGTTTTGGGGAAGAAACCTGCCGGGAGCTGATTGCTCTTTATCAGGACAATTACTGGACGGAAGCAGATTTTGACTATTGTAAACAAATTGGAATGAACTGTATCAGACTGCCGTTGTGGTATCGCAATCTGGTGGACGAAAATGGTACATTTTATGAAAATTGGAGCGAGCGTCTTGACTGGTTTGTAGAACAGGCTGCAAAACGGCAGATTTATGTAATTTTAGATATGCACGGTGCTCCCGGCTCACAGAACGGAAGTGACCATTCGGGCAGAGATGGAAAGGAGAATAAGGAAGCGGCAAGTGAATTTTTCTTCGGAGAACATGCTGTGGAAAATCAGGAACAGTATTATGAAATCTGGGAGAAGATAGCGGAGCATTTCAGAGAAAATCCCTGGGTAGCAGGGTATGACCTGTTAAATGAGCCGTATTGTACCTACCGTTATAATTCCAGCAAGACGGCGGAAGAACTGCATCAGATGCTCTGGGGTATCTACGATACCGTATATCAGAGAATCCGTGCGGTCGATCCGGACCATGTTCTGATTATGGAGGCAACCTGGGATCCGGTGGACTTGCCAGACCCGTCGGATTATGGATGGGAAAATGTAATGTATGAATATCATAACTACCTTTATGATGATTATGACAATCAGGCAGGCAAACAGATTACCAATATGAAGAAAAAACTGGATGCCATTACCAGCGCTGATTATAAGGTGCCTTCGTATCTGGGAGAATTTTCGTATTTTAACAGTCTTGATGCCTGGGATGAGGGAATAAATCTCTTAAATGAATCCGGTATCAACTGGACGACCTGGACGTATAAGGTTGTGAAAGAATACGGAAACTGGGGAATCCGGAATCAGAAAAATGACAATCTGAATCTGGAAACTGCATCGGAAGAGGAAATCAGGGAATCCTGGAGTGCTGTTGGTACGGCAACCGAGAATACAGGGCTGCGGCGTGTATTAGAAAAATATTACTGGAAGGAGTATATAGCACCCTAGCAGAGAATCCGTATGGCAGACGGACGACTAAAAAAAAGATACCTTTGTCAAAAAAGGTATCTTTTTTTATAACAGTATCGTTTTATAAAATAACATTATGGGAAAGCAGAAATGAAAGGAGATGCGGTTATGAAGAGAAGACGGATTGCAGGCGGAGCCATAGTAGCTGCAATGTTGGTGCTCATCCTGATAATTGCAAAAAATCAGGGGAATAATAAAATGACAAATGAAGTAATAAAAAATTACCATACAGAATTATTTGGTGAAAACGTATATATCTTTTCTCCGGAGGATAACCCGGAAGAAGTAAATGAAGTTTTAAAAGAACTTGCCAGGAAGCAGGAAGCAAATCAGTTTGGAGAAGACAGATATGCCCTTTATTTTATGCCGGGAGAATATGACAGTTCCATAGAGGTTACAGTGGGATTTTATATGCAGGCAGCAGGGCTCGGAGAACAGCCAACGGACACGAAAATCCACACACTCCGCTGTCTGGCAAGATGGCTTGGCGATGACAGCAATCATAATGCGACCTGCAATTTCTGGCGCGGGGTTGAAAATATGGAGCTGGAAAGCAACACTGTGTGGGCAGTCTCTCAGGCAACTTTTATGAGAAGAATGAACATTAACGGAAAACTTTCGCTTCACGATGATTACGGCTGGGCAAGCGGAGGATTCTTAGCGGATTCCAAAGTACTCGGTATTGTTGACTCCGGAACACAGCAGCAGTGGCTCTCTAGAAACTGTAGCTGGAAAGGCTGGAATGGTGATAACTGGAACATTGTTTTTGCGGGAATACCAAAAGAAGAAGTTCCAAAAGAAACGTGGCCCCAAAAATCATACACGGATGCGGGTGTGGTTACGGAAATCAGGGAAAAACCGTTTCTTATTTATGAGAAAGAAAAGGGATTTGAAGTTTTTGTACCGGATATACGGACAGAGGCGACAGATATTTCCTGGGAGATGGGACAGAGCGGAAGAAAAATTCCGATAGATGAATTTTATGTTGCGAAGCCTTCAGATACAGCGGCAGATATCAACCAGGCACTGGAAGAAGGGAAAAACCTGTTTTTAACGCCCGGCATCTATCGGTTGGAAGAACCCATCCGGGTGACAAGACCAGATACGATTGTACTCGGAAGCGGACTATCAACAATCGTTTCCCAGAATGGAAATCCCTGTATGGAAACAGCGGATGTTCCGGGAATTATCCTTGCTGGAATTCTCTTTGATGCCGGAAAGGAACCGGCGGAATATCTGCTTTCGGTTGGTGGGCTTGGGAATCCTTCCGAAGATGAAAAAACAGGTATCGAAAAGGCTCCGGTATGTATGAGTGATATGTTCTTTCGGGTAGGAGGAGCTGCAGCTGGCTATGAGACAAGGGCAGAGTCCTGTGTCATCATAGAGAGCAGTCATGTTATCGGAGATAATCTGTGGGTATGGCGTGCGGATCATGGAAGCCATGTGGGCTGGACAAAGAATGAGGCAGATATTGGAATTATCATAAACGGAGACGATGTCACAATGTATGCACTCATGGTAGAACATTTCAAACAATACCAGACCGTGTGGAATGGCAATCATGGAAAACTTGTCATGTATCAGTGTGAGATTCCCTATGATATTCCGTCACAGGAGGTATGGATGAGTCATGATGGAACAGTGGACGGTTATGCATCCATTCATGTGGATGACGCAGTGAGTGACTATGAAGCATATGGAATTGGAATTTATCTCTATAACAGGGATGCAGCCGAGAATCTGCATACTGCGATGGAAGTACCGGACAGGGAAGGAGTAAAGATTCACAATATCTGCACGGTAATGATAACAGGAAACCCTGGAATCAGTCATATCATCAATGACACGGGAGAAAGTGTAACCTGGGGTGGGGCAAGAGCAATTATCCGGGAATATGAAAATGGAATACAAGAATAAAAAAGCTGTCTGTAGATAAAAAACGGGTAGCGGAAAGGCGGAAACGACATGGAGACATACAGATTTTTGGGAGAGGACGGGACATTTTTACTGGAAAATCCACAACATTACAGCGGGCTTTATTTTCCGGTTGCAGGAGAGGCAGGACTGAAAAGTGCAGTGACACCGGAATTTGGCGGGGATGCCAAAATTGATCAGAATCATTTTTTATTAGAGCCGGTGAGTGTGGAAAATCTGCACAATAACCGCAGCACGAGAAACTTCTGGTGCTGCATGGGAGAAAACGGATACTGGTCAGCAGCAGGCGTTTCAGCGGAAGAACTGTCAAAACGTTTTGGTGAAGGGGAAGATGCATGTGAATTAGAGGCCGGTTTTATGTGGCAGAAGGTGACACGGACTTCGACAGAGCATGCGTTTCGTGCAGAAATTACATCGTTTGCTCCGGTGGATGTTCCGGTAGAAATTATGCGGGTTGTCATCCGAAATGAGGCAGAAGAGGCAGTTACGTTTACACCGGTGGCAGCCATTCCGATTTACGGAAGAAGCGCAGATAACATCAGAGACCACAGACATGTAACCTCGCTGTTACATCGGATTTGTACTACAGAAACAGGTGTATTTGTGACACCGACGTTATCGTTTGATGAGCGCGGGCATCAGAAAAATGATATGACTTATTTTGCCGCAGGTTTTCGCGGGGATGGCGCATTGCCGGAAAGCTTTTATCCGACTGTGGAGGAATTTATCGGAGAGGGCGGAAATCTCGAACATCCGCTTGCAATTATAAAAAATCTTACAGGCGTTTCAAAAGAAACGAAATGTGCCGGAAAAGAAGCGATGGGCGGAATCCGGTTTGCGGAAGTGACGTTAGGACAGGGGGAGACGGCAGAATTTACCATTCTTCTCGGTGCCATACAAGCTGGAACGGATGTGACAGCGATTTTTAGGCGTTTTCAGACGGCGGATAAAACAGAAAAAGAATTTGAAAGTGCAAAGGCATATTGGCAGGAGAAGGTAAATGTTTCGTTTCAGACAGGGGATGAAACATTTGACCGGTTTATGCACTGGGTCAGCTTCCAGCCGATTTTAAGACGCATCTATGGATGTTCTTTCCTGCCGCATCATGATTACGGAAAGGGTGGAAGAGGATGGAGAGACCTCTGGCAGGACTGTCTGGCACTCCTCATGATGGACCCGTCCGGTGTAAGGGAGATGCTGCTTGCAAACTTCGGCGGTGTGCGTATGGATGGAAGCAATGCCACCATTATTGGAAATAATGATGGAAACGGGGCAGAGGTTTCGTTTCTGGCGGACCGTAACAATATTACACGTGTGTGGATGGACCATGGTGTGTGGCCGCAGATGACAACGTTTCTTTATTTGAACCAGACCGGAGACCTCGCACTGTTAGAACAGGAAGTACCTTATTTTAAGGATAAACAGGCAGCAAGAGGTACGGCTACAGACAGCGCATGGAATGATGACTACGGATGTAAACAAAAAACGACAGACGGAGCAATTTATCAGGGAACCGTTTTAGAACACCTGCTGTTACAAAATCTCTCCTCTTTCTATGATGTAGGAGAGCACAATCAGATAAGACTCCGCGGGGCAGACTGGAACGATGCACTTGACATGGCAAAGGAACGTGGAGAGAGCGTGGCATTTACGAATGCATATGCTGGAAATCTGAAAGAACTCTCACAGGTTTTGCTTGAATATGAGAAGCGGACCGGGAAACATGAGGTTCATCTGGCAGAGGAACTTGATATTCTGCTGGTGGAGCAGGAAGGGCTTTACGATTCCATCGAACAGAAACACAGGCTGCTCGCACAGTATTTTAAAACGTGTGTGCATGAAGTAAGCGGCAGAAAAAAACAGTATTCCATTTCAAAACTCGCTGCAAATCTGGCACATAAGGCGGACTGGATGATGGAGCACATCCGAAATAATGAGTGGGTGACGGATGCAAATGGAAACGGCTGGTTTAATGGCTATTATGACAACAGCGGAAGACAAGTGGAAGGAGAGCACGAAAACGGCGTGCGGATGATGCTGACCGGAGAGGTATTTTCGGTGATGGCGGGCACTGCAACGAAAGAGCAGACCGCAGAAATCATAAAGAGTGCCGACTGCTATCTGTATGATGAAGCCTGCGGCGGCTACCGGCTGAATACGGATTTTGGCGAGGTCAAAACAGATTTGGGACGGATGTTCGGATTTGCATATGGTGAAAAGGAAAATGGAGCTGTTTTTTCCCATATGGCAGTTATGTATGCAAATGCGCTGTACAAAAGAGGTTTTTCAAAAGAAGGCTATAAAGCACTTCATGCGCTTTATGCACAGGCAATGAATTTTGAAAAGAGCCGTATCTATCCGGGAATTCCGGAGTATTTCGGAGAAGGCGGAAGAGGGCTTTATCATTACCTTACAGGTGCTGCAAGCTGGTATATGCTGACAGTTATCACGGAGATGTTTGGTGTAAAGGGATATTTTGGAAATCTGATGCTTGCGCCAAAACTGGTTCCTGAACAGTTTGATAAAGCGGGAAAAGCAAAACTTACACTTTTCTTTGCAGGAAAGAAGCTTCAGATTACCTACCAAAAGAAAGAACCTTTGAAAGCAGATTACAGTAAAATTTCCGGAATAAAACTCGATGGAACGGTTTTACCGTTGTCTTCTGAAGAGAAGGCGGAAATTGACAGGTCTGTCATAGAAGAACTTTCGGATGGAGAAGTACATGACATCAGTGTGACATTGGAATAGGAGGGTATTATGCGAAAAACAGAACATGACACAATCAGACAGTATGGGAAAAAATCTACATTTGCAAGTTTTCTTCCTGGAATATCCGGGATTCGTGGAATTCCGATTTGGTGCTACTACGTAAATCGTGGACAGTGTGTGGTAAGTTTTGGAGTGGACAACAAAGACCACGCAATTATGGAATTTTATCCGGCGCATCTGGCGTATCAGAATGTGAAAACAACAGGATTTCGCACTTTTTTGAAGGTGAATGGGACAGTCAGAGAGGCATTTTCGGACGAGACACTCGGACAGGATATGTACATTTACAAGAACGCACTTGAAATTGAGGAAGAAGACATAGAGACAGGACTTCGCACGAATGTAGTGTATTTTACACTGCCGGGCGAAAACTTAGGAGCACTGGTGCGAAAGGTCACGGTCACAAACAGTTCTGGAAAAGAGGTGTCACTGGAACTCTTAGATGGTATGCCGGCGCTGATTCCTTACGGTGTCGGAAATGATAATTTAAAAAACATGACACAGACATCAAAAGCATGGATGCAGGTGGAGGATGCAAAAGACTGCCTTCCATATTACCGTGTACGTGCAAGTATGGATGATTCTGCGGCAGTAAAGACCATTGAGGGCGGAAATTTCAGTGCTGGAATTCTGCCGGACGGAGCAAGATTACAGCCGATTGTGGATCCGGAAGTTATTTTTTCCTATGACACTTCCCTGCAAAAAGCAGTTGCATTTGAAGCAGAGAGCGTTTCTGCACTTCTTGAGAAAGAGCAGATTGTGGAAAATCAGGTTCCCTGCAGCTTCTATGGATTGGAGAGGACTCTTTCAGAGGGAGAGAGCGTATGCCTGTATGAACTTATCGGTCAGGTGGAAAAGAAAAGTCTGTTAAGAGAGTTTTTTGCCGAAAAGCGGGATGCAGAATATTTCGAGACAAAGAAACAGGAGGCAACGGAACTGGTTGAGGAACTGACAACCGGTATCCGTACCAAAACAGCATCGAAGGAGTTTGATGCATACTGCCGTTACACCTATATGGACAACGTGTTACGAGGCGGTTATCCGATACGGCTTGGCAGCAATAAGATTTTTTATGTGTATTCCAGAAAACATGGAGATCTGGAACGCGATTATAACTATTTTTCCATGCTGCCGGAGTTTTATTCACAGGGAAACGGAAACTTCCGTGATGTCAATCAAAATCGCCGCTGTGACACCTTTTTTGCACCGTTTATCGGCAGAGAAAATATTAAGGAATTTTACAGTCTGATTCAGTTAGACGGTTATAACCCGCTTGGAGTGGAAAAGCTGACCTACCGTCTTTCAGAGGAGAAGGCTGCTAAACTTTTGGAAGATTTGGAACCGGAAGCACAGAAAAAAATGTTTGCATTTGTTACAAAACCATTTACACCGGGAGCACTGTACCGGCAGATGGAGGAGATATGTGGTGACAGATGGGATGAGAAACTGTTTTTCCAGATGATTGATTTCGCGGATGGAATGGTCAATGGAAATTTCTTAGAGGGTTATTGGAGTGACCATTGGACTTATAATCTGGATTTGATTGAGGATTATCTGGAAGTCTTTCCGGAAAAAGAGCGTGAGATGCTCTATGAAAATGGATATACGACATTCTTAGGACAGGTGAAAGTCAACAGACGCTTTAAGCGTTACGAAGAGACAGAAGCGGGACTGCGGCAGTATCATGCACTTGATGAGAGCAGCAGAAGAAATACCGTCGAAAAACTGGTGCGCACGCAGTATGGAAAAGGAGAAATCTTTACCGTCACATTACTGGAAAAACTGTTGTTGCTCATCGCAACCAAATTTGCCACGCTCGATGCGTATGGAATGGGAATTGAGATGGAGGGCGGAAAACCGGGATGGTATGACGCATTAAACGGAATGCCGGGACTCTTCGGTTCTTCCATGGCAGAAACGTATGAGCTTGCCCGAATGATAGAATACTGCATTGGCGCTTTAAAACGGAATCCGGGCGAGGTGGAAATTTTTGAGGAGTTGTCCTGCTTCTTAGATGAATTAAATCTCATTAACCGGATCGAGAAAGAAGAACTTGCAGGGGACGGGGAAGTACTTTCTTTCTGGAACAGAATCAATGATGCCAAGGAGATTTACCGGAATAAAACCTACGACGGAGTTTCCGGAAAGAAGAGCAGTATGTCATCGGAAGCGCTTGTGGAAGTTTTAAACAGTTTCCTTGCAACGGTAACACGCGGAATTGAGAAAGCCTGCAGCATCAGCGGAGAGATTGTGCCGACCTATTTTACTTATGAGGTACCAGAGTATGAGAAGCTAAAAGAGGGTATCCGCCCGCTTGCCTTTGTGGTAAAACCGGTGCCTTACTTCTTAGAAGGACCAGTGCGTTACTTAAAATGTGCCATTCCGGCAGAAAAGAAGGAAACACTTTACCGCAATATAAAACACAGTGATCTCTATGATGAAAAACTACAGATGTATAAAGTAAACGCATCCCTTAAGGAGGCATCTTACGAGATTGGCAGAGCACGTGCGTTTACCCCGGGCTGGTTGGAAAACGAGTCCATCTGGCTTCATATGGAATACAAGTATTTGTTAGAGTTGCTGCGTTCCGGAATGTATGAAGAGTTTTTTGCAGATTTCCATAAGGCTGCAATTCCATTTTTAGACCCGCAGGTATACGGAAGAAGTATTTATGAAAATTCTTCTTTTATTGCCAGCAGCAAGAACCCGAACCGTGCATATCACGGAAAAGGCTTTGTGGCGCGTTTAAGCGGTTCCACGATTGAATTTATCAGTATGTGGAAACGGATGATG
>ENA-ORNF01000265-ORNF01000265.1-human-gut-metagenome-genome-assembly--contig:-NODE-265-length-53942-cov-28.638354_pt1 | contig 53942 bp, 38 predicted proteins | sample MGYA00242110_ERZ509012 | MGnify/ENA primary metagenome ERZ509012 (study PRJEB26280, sample SAMEA2338714) | human gut metagenome | biome: human gut; feature: human-associated habitat; material: faeces... | reverse complement strand
AAGGTTCTGTGCGTTCCGTGGGTTCTGTGGGAGGTGCTTCTCTGCCAGAAGGTTCTGTGTGTTCTGTGCGTTCTGTGGGCGATATCCCTGCTTGTTTTGTTGGTGCAGTTCTTGCTCTGACAGTCGGTAAAGCCGAGCTGAGACTACTGGATTCCGGAGGCAGCGTGGGTATGGCAGGATGCCATACCCTCCTAATCTGTGCGCATCCGTGCGCATCTGTGGGAGGTGCTTCTCTGCCAGAAGGTTCTGTGCGTTCCGTGGGTTCTGTGGGAGGTGCTTCTCTGCCAGAAGGTTCCGTGTGTTCCGTGCGTTCTGTGGGAGGTGTTTCTCGACCAGAAGAGTGCGTTCTGTGGGAGGTACTTCTCAACCAGAAGAGTGCGTTCCGTGGGCGACTACAGTTTCTCGATGCGGAAGCGTCTGACGATGCCGAAGACGAGAGCATGAGTGTAGGTGTGCTGTTTGAGGTTGTTCACGCTTGCCTGGCGCCAGTCGCCGAGGTAGCCGATGCGCCACGTGGTGTGCAGCGCACGGAAGTCAAGCGTGAGCATCTGTCGGAGCGACGGCGTGGAGGCGATAGTCGTCGGCACGCAGTTGTGGTCGTAGTTGCCACGTGAGAAAATCTCGTAGTACGATTGCCCGTAGTTGGGCGAGAACATCATACCGCAGAGCGGAGCCGATGCCTCGTAGTGCAGTGTGAACGGTCGTTGTTGGCGGCGGAACAGTCGGAAGTCGAAGTCGGCAGCCACGGTAGGCTTCAGCTGCAGTGCCAGTCGTGCCTGTGCCGGGTTGTTGCTTCCCCGTGTGTTATACAGAAAGCCCACGCTCAGCTCCGCGGTGCCACCGGCGAGCAGTCGCAGATGACAACTGCCCACGGGCATCTGCCACTTGCGCAGCAGCGAGTAGGCAAAGGTGTATCCGCCCCCTATCTCGCCCCCATTGCCCGAGCGGTTGTCGGCAGTGGCGATGCAGCCCTCGTGCAGTAATTGGTGCACGAGGCAGGTGGAATCCTTCTCGCGGCGCGTGTGCGACAGAAAGCGCAGGTCGGTGCCGCGGTACTTCTCCGGCGAGAGGTAGGTGTCGAGGATGTCAGTGTAGCCGATGCCCAACATAAGAGCATTCTCCCTCAGGGGGTGCAGTTGTCTCAACTGCACCGACGTATCTGTATTTAAGTAATCTGGTGCAGTTGGGACAACTGCACCCCCTGAGGCTGCACCCCCTGAGGTACACCATAGCATGGCGAGCAATAGACTACAGATCCTCATGCTCGGTGAAAATATTAAGTTGTCCGGTCATTTCGTCAATCACCTGCTGCTGACTCTTGCCAGCATCAGGGTCGAGGTTTACCTCTTCAGCTTCCTCCTCGTCCTCCTCCGCTTCGGGTTCGGGGAAGCGTGTTGGTTCCAGCTCCTTCACCCCCTGCACGTCGAACGTGGTGACACGCTTGCCCTTCGCCTTGAAGCCCTTCACGGCGATAAACTCCTCCGCGTCTATCTCCAACGACGGGCGTTGCGTCTCAGAGCCGTCAGGCGCAGTGGTCGGTGCGAAGTCGACCTCTATGCGTGGGAACGGCGTATCGGTGAGCAGCAGTAGCTTGCTCTTCGAGTTCTCGCCGATGTAGTTCTGCCAGCGTTTCGTCGCCTCCATGCGGAAGCGTTTGAGGTAGAGGTTGTTGGCGTTGTCGGCATCGAACAGGGCTGCTGTCCACACCTTGTCAGGATCCCACTTCTCGATGAGCTTTATGTTGTCCTCATAGTGGTTGTTGGCATCGAATGTAGAGATGTAGAAGTTGCCGTCGTCGAGCACCACGAGTATAGAGTCGTCGTCGAAGAACTCGCCCAAGAGTCGTCCGTGCTCGTCGTAGTTGAGTCGGTTCACGTCCGGGTCGTACCACACCTTTCTGCCACCAAGCGTGGAGTGGCCGTGGCTCTTCAGTCCGATGCGGTGGATAGGGTTGCGTGTGAGCAGGTTGCCCTTCGAGGCGCGTCCCTTGATGGCGATTTCGGAGAAGTCCTTCTCGATGAAGATGCGCTTCAGGCGTGGGTTCGCCTCCAATGTCACCTTTATCACCTCCGCCTCGCCGTTCGGGTTGGCGGTGAAGTAGAGTATGCGTGAGCCGGCAGTGCCCTGCGTGCAGTCGTACTCGCGACCGGCAGTCATCGTCGGCACGAAGAAACGCTTGATGTATGCCGCACCAGCCTTGCCGTCGCGGTACACCACATTATATATAGTGCGCTTGTCGTTCTTCTTGAACACCTGCACGTGCAGGATGTTCTTGCCCACGAATATCTTGTCGGCAGCATGCACCATCTTGTACTTACCGTCCTTGAAGAACACGATGATGTCGTCGATGTCCGAGCAGTTGCACACGAACTCGTCCTTCTTCAGACCCGTGCCGATGAATCCCTCGGCGCGGTTGATGTATAGCTTCTGGTTCGCCTCCACCACCTTCGAAGCCTCGATGGTGTCGAAGTTGCGTATCTCGGTGCGGCGCGGATGATCCTTGCCGTACTTCTCGCGCAGAAACTCGAACCAGTGTATCGTCACGTCGGTCATGTGCGCAAGGTCGTACTCTATCTCAGCCAGCTCCGCCTTGATGCGCACTATCAGCTCGTCTGCCTTATCCTTGTTATATTTAAGTATGCGCTGCATCTTTATCTCGAGCAGGCGCAGTATGTCGTCGTGTGTTATTTCGCGGTGGAACGAGTACTCGAAGTCCTGCACGCGGAACACCTGGTTCTTGAACGGCTCCAGCTTCGAGTCGATGAAGTCGACCACCTCGTCCTGCGATTTCGCCTGCTCGAACTTCTTCTCCTTGTAGATGCGCTCCTCGATGAAGATGCGCTCGAGCGACGAGAAGAACAGCTGCTCCTCCAGCTCCGACTGGCGTATCTGCAACTCGCGGCGCAGCAGACCCATAGTGGAGTCGGTGGAGTGGCGCAGCACGTCGCTCACGGTGAGGAAGCACGGCTTGTTGTCCTCTATCACGCAGCAGTTAGGCGATATGTTTATCTCGCAGTCGGAGAAGGCGTAGAGCGCGTCGATCGTCTTGTCGGACGATACGCCCGGTGCCAAGTGCACCTGTATCTCCACCTCGGCAGCCGTGTTGTCATCAACCTTCTTCGCCTTTATCTTACCCTTCTCGATAGCCTTCAGGATGGAGTCGATGAGCGTAGACGTGGTCTTCGAGAACGGTATCTCGCGGATGACGATAGTCTTCTGGTCGAGCTTCTCTATCTTCGCACGCACCTTTACGGTGCCACCACGCTGTCCGTCGTTGTACTTCGCCACGTCGATAGAACCGCCCGTGGGGAAGTCGGGGTAGAGGTGGAACTCCTCGCCACGCAGGTAGGCGATGGCAGCATCGCATATCTCCACGAGGTTATGCGGCAGAATTTTCGAGCTCAGACCCACGGCAATGCCCTCCGCGCCCTGCGCTAACAGGAGCGGGAACTTCGCCGGCAGCGTAATCGGTTCCTTGTTGCGTCCGTCGTAGGAGAGCTGCCAGTCGGTGGTCTTAGGGTTGAACACCACGTCGAGCGCGAACTTCGAGAGTCGTGCCTCGATGTATCGCGGTGCAGCCGCACGGTCGCCCGTGAGGATGTTGCCCCAGTTGCCCTGACAGTCGACGAGCAAGTCCTTCTGTCCCATCTGCACAAGAGCGTCGCCGATGGAAGCGTCGCCGTGAGGGTGAAACTGCATGGTGTGTCCCACGATGTTAGCCACCTTGTTGAAACGGCCGTCGTCCATGCGCTTCATCGAGTGGAGTATGCGTCGTTGCACAGGCTTCAAACCGTCCTCGATATGAGGCACGGCACGCTCTAAGATTACGTATGAGGCGTAATCCAGAAACCAGTTTTGGTACATACCACTGAGGTGATGCACTGCTGAAGCGTCGAAACGGTTGACAGGTTTGTAGTCGGAGTGATCGCTTGGCATGATGTCTTTTTTCTCGTCGTCCATGTTTTTTATTTTTTTAGTTGACAAGTGTACGAGTAAACGAGTACACGAGTGGATAAGTTGACAAGTAGACGAGTAAACGAGTGTACAAGGCGTCTATTTTTGTTCAAAAATCTTGTCAACAGGCAAAAGTACAAAAAAAAAAACAATTATTGAGTTATGCTCCCGTCTTTTTGTTGAAAATGCCGTATTTACGAGGGTTTTTGCGTCCTATGACACAACGAAATGGGGGGGGTAAATGCGCTTCTGCAATAAAAAATTAATAGGGGTAAGGTGAAAAATTAAGGATAAAAATTAGGTTTAATTGAAAAAATAGTTTAACTTTGCAGCCGTGACATAACTATTTTTTAGTTATAATTGATGAAATAGAGTTGTTATAATGAAAATCGATGCGGTTTTCGACATGCTAAAAGTTCGTCGAGACGGCAATTTTTAAAACCATCAATAAAAACAACGTGACTAAGACAACAAAAAACTGGCTTTACGCTATATTTTTGATAATTGCGGTGCTTTTTCCGCAAATCGGCAAAGCTCAGATATTCGAGAGCAAGACTGGTGTGGATACGCTTACATTTGCTGAGCGTATCTCACTGCGCACCAATGCTGTCGATTGGACTTTGCTGACTCCTAATTTAGGTGTAGAATTCGATGTGAAATCGACCAACTGGAACCGCTGGGCTGTTGGACTTACGTTAAAGACAAAGTGGAATACACCAGCAACATTCAAAAACCGAGTTTTCTATAACATCACGGAGGTGCGTGCCGACTTCCGCAACTATTGGCGTACCCGTCAGATAAATAATAAGGTACCCGCGCATACCGGCTTCATCGACCGTCTCTTCTCATGTCGTCGCCGTGTGGTGAAGCATCCGAAGACTACATATTATAGAGGTGCGTACATGTCGTTCAGCGATTTCTCGATAAAGTTTGGCAGAGAAGGACATCAAGGCAAAGCATTGTCGGCTGGTATTACATACGGTATAATAAAGCCTCTCTACGCTTTCCGCACAGGTAATACTCTCGACCTCGATCTCGGCTTCGATGCAGGCTTCGTAGCAGTCAACTCGGAGAAGTTCATATACAATCGTGCCGACAACTGCTACACACGCACCAAGCAAGGTTCGTGGAAGGTTGTTCCGTTCCCGATGCCCACTGCGGCACGTGTAGGATTCGTATATCGATTTGGCAGCTATCCAATCACGAAGAAATATCGTTGGCGTTACGATGCCGATGCACAATATCAGTACAGAATTGACAGTATCGCTAACCAGCGCGTTGTTGATGCTATCAATAAGCATAACAGAGATTCTGTTGAGTCTGTTATCTACAAGGAGTTCTGGCAGGTTTACGACTCTGCGGCTGTTGTCAATAGTGCTAAGGCTGACTCGATGCGCATAGTGAACGCTAAGCTGAAAGCAGAGGCTGACCGCAAGCAGGCAGAGGCTGACCGACTGAAGGCTGTTGAGGCTCAGAAGGAGAAGGAACGCCTGAAAGCCGAAAAGAAAAACAAGGGCAAAAAGGCGGAAGGGAAACCTGAGCCAACCGAAGGTGCCGAGGCTACCGAGCCTAACGGAACCACCGAGCCTACTGGGGAGCAGACCCCAGTAGAGGGCGAGGCTCCTACAGAGGGAGAAACTCCTACTGAGGAGCAGCAGACTCCTGTAGAAAGTGAAGCTCCAGCAGAAGAGCAGACCCCTGCAGAGGAAGTCTCAACATCTCAACCCACAACATCTCAACCCACAACATCTCAACAGGAAACGAATCAGCCTTCTGCTGAACCAGAAAAGGAGGCAAGCAATGAATAATAAGAAACTATTATACACACTCCTTCTTGGAGCAACACTCACCTCATGTGCTGAGGTAGAGATTTGTGAAAGAGATGAGCACCCACATACGGGCGATGTCAACTTCACATATACATGGAATAAGCCAGAGGACAAGCCGAAACGAATGGGTGTGCTCTGTTATCGTGTTGTGGGACAGTGGAAGCAGGTGGCAGAGGTGAACACCGATGACCTCACACTGCGCCTCATCGGTAAGACGACAATCACACCCGAAAACCGTCCAAACGAAAACCCGGACGAGGGTGACAATACAGGTGGTGACAACACGGGCGGTGACAACACGGGTGCTACCGAGCCAACAGAGCCAACAGAAACTGAAAATGTAGAGTCTGTAAAGCGTCAAGTTCTCTTGGCTTATGCTGACGAACCGACCGAGCCAACTGAGCCAACTGAGCCGACCGAACCAACCGAACCGACTGAGCCTGGTACTGGAACGACTCCCCCTCCGTTTACGCCGATTGTAAAGATTCCGCGCGGCTATTATAAGTTTGCGACATTCCCGCTCGACAACCCAGCCATCGACTACTCGGAGCTCGAGCAGTTTATCGAAAAGGATGCTAACAACTACCCGTTGCAGAACGTAGGCTTGAGCTATAAGGTGTATGACATAAAAGACCCAAGGCTCAACAAACCATTAGCTTGGCAAGACTTCAACCCGTACGCGAAGTACATACAGCCCGATGTGGAGCCACTCTATTACGACTCAACATTAGTGCAACGAGTACGCGCCGACCGTCAGACAACCTTCGAGTTCAAACCGAAGATACTCTCGCAGAATATAGACATCAACTTCAACATCGTGAAGAATACGAACGAGGTGCAGTTTAAGGTGACGGAGGTATGGGCAGAGATAAGTGGTGTGCCTACTTATATAAAGATGAACACAGGCTATCTCGACATAACCAAGACAAGTAAGATGCTGTTTAAGACCGACATCAAGCCGAGCAACCCAGACGACAATGGCAACGACACCAACGAGAACAAGCGCATAGCTTGCCACGGCAATATCAATGTGACGGGCGTGGTGAATGTGCAGCGCGCTTACGGAGAGACTTTAGCAGATGTGCGCAAGAAGATATACGGTCCTGGTATAATGCAGGTGGTTATATACACAGAAGTGTACAACCCGAAAACAGGACATACCTTCCCTCAGAAGTGGCAGGGCATCATAAACCTCTACAACACTCTGAACCAAGCAAAACTGATGAAAACGACATCTGATAACAAGTACGTGTACCGCAATGGCGAACACGGAGCAATAAACATCAGTGCCGAAATACTTCTTGATGGAAAAACGGTCGGTAATATAGACAAGGGTGGTGACGCTCTCGATCGTTGGATACAGACGGATTCCGATATAAATATCGACATTTAAAAAATAACCTATAAGATGAAACGAACGAAACATATTGTTAACATCTTGACAGCTGCAGTAACACTGCTGCTCACGGCGTCGTGCAATGTCTCTTATCCAGACTTGGACCTACCGCAGGGAGAACCGCCAACAAACGATGAGGATGTCAACATCGACAAGACATCGATTTTGCTATATACCAGTAATCCGGCATACTTCTCGGTAGTGTCCGACACACGTGGCTCTGTGGGCACACGTGGTACGGGTGCGTTCGAACCAATGGAGACCGTGGCATACAACCGCGAAAAGTACTTGAATTCCAAGTTCCACATCTTCGCATTCCGTGCTTACAACGATGCCGATCCAAACGGTGGACAGGGAGTGCTAACGGAGGCACCCTCTATGTCGAGATACTGCTATGCTGAAAATGCGAGCGGAGACAACAAGGACGAGCACAACACATCGTGTCTGCTCGACGGACCAGATTACAAATTGGGTATGCCGTTCAAGTTTGAGCCCGACCAGTTTATCGGCACAATGAATGTGCTCACCAAAGACTATCCTAAAGACATCTATTACAGCTCTCGCTATCAGGATGTGGGCTACAACTTCTTCGGTTATTTCGTAGACGATCTTGATTTGAGTAACTATAAGCGCGAACAGAATAAGATATCTTACGATATAGAAATCGACGGCTATCAGGACGTGCTCGTGGGCGCAGCTAAGACTCCGCTTACGGAAGCCGACTTCGCCGAAGGTGGTATCTACGAAAAGGCTGCCAGTCTGACCAAAGATGAGAAGCAAAAGATACTAAATATACCTGGTAACTATAGTACATTTGCGGCACACCGCAACGTGCACCCAGTCGTAAATATGAAGCATCAGCTCACGATGCTGAAGTTCTTTGCTTATCCAGGTGCTTCGTCGGCTAAGGACGTAGTGATAAAGGATATTTCGGTGATGACGCTGACAAAGGGCACACTCACCGTCGCAAGCCGTAACATTGACGACTGTAAGCTCGTGTTCAAACCCGAGAATGGGGTTGATGTGCTGCAAAAGGCGGTGAAACTGGGCGAGTTCCAAAAGGAAACCGATGAGAATGGAAAGACGCACAATGTCTATGGCAAGATTATACCTAAGCTGAGAGATGAAGGCTATCAGGTAAAATGGAAGGACGAGTGGGCGGACAACGAGAGTCAGGTGGTGCCAGGCGTTACGCACGTGCCTACTACAAAGGAGAAGATGGACGAGGCATCCGTTGAGCTCGGTGCCGGTTTGCTCGTAGCTCCGCAGGAGTCCTATATTGTGACACTCACATACCTCTTCCCCGACGGACCTAATGGTGATATGAAGGAGCACAAGACAGAATACAAAATCACGCCAGCTAAGAAAGAGGGCGAGCAAGCAAGCTTCGAGAAAGGTCTATTATATAATGTGAAGATTGGTGTCTACGGCTTGGAGAAGATCCAGATCAGCGGAAGCGTTGACGGATGGGGCAAGGGTGAAGATATTGATATCGACCAGGACAAAGATCCTAACGACCCTAACATCAATGGATATTAAAATAGGAATAAGACAATCTTTTAAAAATAACTTTTTTATTAATTTAAATTTTTCACGACTATGAAGAAAATGTTTTTCTTTGCATTGGCTGCAGCTGGTATGCTGACAGCATGTTCAAATGATGACACTCTCGGTGGAAATGGCGAGCAGAACGTATCTGAACAGCAGATCCGTCTCGGCGTTGCTTCGTCTAAGGTTCAGACCCGTGGTACTGGTACCGTAGGTGGTATGACTGACGCTGAGAACGTATGGGCAGGTCAGACTCTCTGGGTGTACATGCTCCAGAAGGGTAGCATGGATCTTGCTTACTACAAGGCTCCGGCTGTTGGTGGTGTAGCAACTCCTGATGTAGAGGTATTCAACAACAAGAAGTTTACGGCTCCTGATGCAGCTAACAACACAAAATCTGGTTTGGCTACTACAGCTGACGGCACTATCGCTTACTACCCAGTTAGCGGCAACTACGACTTCTGGGGTTATCGCGTTGACGATGCTGCAGTAGGAGGTACACCTGTTGTAAAGACTGTTGATGACGCAGGTACAGAAGTAGAAGCAAATGTAGCTACAAAGCGTGTTGTTGATATCACAATCGATGGTTCACAGGACATCATGGCAGGCAAGGCAGTTCCTTCTACCGATGAGGTTACTAAGCTTGGCAACTATGCTGACAACTTCTACTCTGCTTATGCAGCACGTAAGGGCGTTCAGCCGAACATAACATTCAACCACCTCCTCACACGTTTCACATTCGAGGTACGTGCAGGATCAAAGGCAACAGCGGGTCTCCCGGCAGGTGGCAATACTGACGCTGTTAAGGTAACTGGTGTTTCTGTAGACTCAAAGACAACCGGTACTCTTACAGTAGCTTACACAGGCGCGACTAAGGAAGCTGCAGAGCTCCTTACTTTCACTGGCGATGCTTCTGCTCTCACTTTGAAGCAGTGTGATGCAGCTTTAGCAGGCAACAATGCACCACTCGTTGCTCTTGAGCCTGTTTCTTTGACATGGACAGATGATGCTGCAACAATAGGTGATGTTATTAAGGTAGGCGAGGCTCTCCTCGTTGCTCCTGGTGAGACAGAGTATCCTCTTACAATCTCTCTTTCTCAGGATGTTCTTGAGCAGCTTACTGGGGCTAAGGTTACTAGACCTCTCGAGCAGAAGGCTACTATCAAGATGGATGGTGTAAAGGCATTTGAGCCGGGTAAGTCTTACAAGGTTACTATCACTGTTTACGGTCTTCAGGAAATCGAGGTTACAGCTACTCTCGTACCTTGGGCTGATGGTGGTTCAATCGATATCGACGACGACCGCAATCCGAACGAAGGCGAGTACACAGAGCCGACTCCTGCAACTCCAGAGCCAATAGAGCCTTAATCAGAGCATCTGATAAGAATCTCTATTTGAGTATGCAACCGCGTAAGGGTGCATATACAAAGCGTAGGGGCTTGCCCCTGCAGAAAGGGATTGAAGATATATAAACTCTCTTCCTCGCTGCAAAAGGCGAGGAAGAGACGAGTGTTTCAACAGTCCCAGTGAATAAACGTTTTTTTAGAAAAACAATAAATTCAACAAACAAATGAATAAGCATATATTCTTAATGGGAATGGCTGCTGCCATGTTTATGACCAGCTGCACAAACGAGGACGACCTCGCTGGCGGTAGCAACAATCAGCGACTGAACTCTGATGTGCCTATCGTGCTTTCTGCTGGTCAGCAGGCAAACAAGACCCGCGCATCGCTCGGCAATGTTGACCCTACTACAGGCACATATGACGGCACATTCGATACGCCTGCCGACAAGAACCTCGGCTTCTTCTGTCTTGCTACTGGCAAGATTGCAGCTAAGCAAGACATCACTTGGAAGACAGGCTTCGACAACCCTAACTTCCTTTGGTTGGAGAATATTCAGGCAAAAGCTGTGACTTCTGACGATAACGACTTAGGCAAGCGTGTTACAGACCTTACACTCTTCGACGAGAATGGTGGCACAACACCTACTCTGCACTATTACCCGATGGGTAGCCAGTATAGCTATACATTCTATGGCTATTATCCTTACTCAGCGAATGTGGTGCACAACGGCAATAAGTACAGTGTAAAGATTAATGGTCTTGACGGTACAACCGATCTTATCTGGGGTAAGTCGTTCGTTGCTAACGACGATCCTGACAAGGAGGACGCTTACAGCGCAAAGTATCTGCGCGACAAGAAGAAGCGCGTAGAGGCTGCCGGTCAGCTATGGGATAATAAGGCACACAAGGAGAACCGCCCGCAGCTCACCTTCGTGCACAAGCTCATGAAGTTTAACATCATCCTCCAAAAGGGCAGCGGCGAAAATACTCGTGTTGCAAAGCTGGGTATCAAGTCGGCTAAGCTCCTCAATGTGGCTGATGCAGGTACACTTACTATTGCTGACCTCGACAATCGTCTCGATGCTTTGAAAGACGATGTTAAGGGTAAGGAAGGCGAGTTTGTTGTCGATTGGACTACTGCTAAGAACCATAACACTGAGGCTACTGCCTTCAAGTTGAAGGACAAGGACGGCAATGTTATCGGCGACCCAGCTAACGGTCCGTACCTCGGCGAAAACGTAAAGGTTACTGTTGGTGACGGCTTCCTCCTCCCAGTACCGACACTGATGACCGGTACTAACGCTGACGGCTCTACAAAGTATGAAGACAATGGCTACCTTGGTACAGACGCTGCAGCATTTGCTAACAAGGGTATCTTCCGCTTGCGTGTAGAGTACTACCTCTCCGATGCACCCGAAAAGGTGTACAAGGCAGCACAGTACGAGATTACTCCAGTATTCAAGAACGCTGCTGGTGATGTGGTTGATGAGCCTTGGAAAGCTGGTTACGAGTATGACATCGTAATCTCAGTTTCTGACCCAGAGCAGATTCAGACACATGGCTATCTCACTCCGTGGGAGAAGCGCGTAATCGAACTCGAATAAGCATTATAATTATAGAGCGGGTGTGGCGTTAAGCCATACCCACTCTTAATGATTTCTCAGACAAAAACACTCCAACACCCAACAAACACCCTAAAACATACAATTGGTGTAGCCCACAATAGGACAGCACCCACTAAAGTAGAAATATCAAAGCCCCACAATATATAAAGCAACACGCTGGTGCAGCGCGATGCCGCACCTTTAAACATAACATAGTAAAAATGAAGAAATTACTCTTGACATTCTTGATGCTCTCGGCAGTGTTCTCCGCTCGGGCGCAGAAGCTCGCCGTCAACACCGATGTGCTTATGGATGCGTGCATGATACCAAGCGTCGGTTTGGAGATGACGGTCGGCAACTGGTCGACCCTCGGACTCAATGTGCTCGGATGTAATAAGCCGTATGGCAAGAACATAAAGTTGTTGGCAGCACAGCCCGAATACAGATACTACTTCTCAGGACGTCCGATGCATAGCTTATTCGTTGGCGTTGGAGGCGTAGGCGCAATTTATGATGCTTCTATAAAAGGAAAAGTGTACAAAGGAATAGCTTACGGTGGTGGCATCACATTTGGTTACGTAATGAATGTCACGAAGCGACTCTTTATCGACTTCCACGCCGGAGTGGCTGCTGTAGGCTACAATCGTAAGGAATACTTCGCAGGAGATAACTACGGCGACTATGTGGTTGGCGGACTCAACAGACCAAATGCATCTGGTTATTACCTCATGCCACAACGCATAGGCATCTCAGTGGCTTACATCCTCAAATAATATAATAACACACAATAACAATGAAACGAAACTTTTTACGACATATATGCTTCGCGCTGATAGCTATACTGCTTGTCACCTTCACCGCTACGGCTGCCGTTCTGCAGCAGGACGACGGAGGTTCGCGTAAGGTGAAGATCAAGGTGTACTTGAAGATGGGTAAGAAGGGCGAGCCAAAGCCTGCAAAGACAGTGCAGTATTGTACATCATTCCGCTCTATCAACAAGGCTCTTGATGCAGCCAATCGTATCAACGTGGCTAACACGAAGGTGTTCAGTGGCGATTCGAAAGCATTGGAGAAAGAACTACGTTCGCTCGGCATAGCATTCAAACTCTCTAAGTCGAATGGTGAGATTGAGGAGTTCCTCATGAGCGGTCAGGGCGTTGTTGTCTTCGACGAGGAGTACGGTGCAAGGGCTGTAGAGATAAAGTCAGGACAAGACAAGTTCACGGTGACGCTTGAGAGTAGCGACCAAATTCTTGATGAGACAGTTGTCGATGGTAAGTATCGCAACACCAACCCTACGATGAAGCCCGTGCCTGGTATGGACACCGGCGATAGAGTGACGTTCAATGTCAACTTCACCATCCCAGAGGGTTACACCACAGAGAAGTCGCGCATCATCTGCCAACCGATGGCTGTCGACTGTCAGACCGAAGACACTATAGCCTATCTGCAGCCCATAATACTTGAGGGCGCAGAATATCATAAGAAGCAGGATAAGCGTATGGGCTTCAACTATATGAAGAACGATTCGGTGGCTCGTGGCTATGACCCATCGTACGTTTTGGAGCGCGATAAGGAGGTGGCTTACAGTACCAATGTCACCTTTAAGAAGCCCGATAAGGAGAAGACATACCGAGGAAGCTATCGCGTTGTGCTCGAGGATTATCATCATCGCACATGGGATAGCGGAGAGATGACAACTGGCTCGTGCCTTGCGTTCAAGCCATTGAAGTTTCTCGACTTCTCAGTGACGGCTGCCGATATGCCACTCACAAGCGAGTTCCAGGAGGCAGCAGAGGAGAATATGGCTAACGTGACCCGCGACTTGCGACTGAAGTTCGTCGTTGGTAAAGACGTGTTGCTCAACGACTCGATGAACATAGTAGAGCAACAAGCCATCGTGAAGGAGCTGAAGTCGTACGGCGATTTGCTTTGGGACGTACAGGTACAGGGCGGTGCTTCGCCTGAGGGTAGTGTGGAGCTCAACACCCGACTTGCTACACAGCGTGCGGCTGTGGCTCGCAATATTCTGAAGCGCCACTTGAGCTCGGACATCCGTGTGTCGACACTCGAACCACGCGTGTTTACATGGGACGACGTGCTTGAGCAAGTTGGCAAGAATGGCAATCAGGAGGTGTACGACGCAGTGAAGAACACCATCGAGACATACAAACCGAACGAAGTGTTCGGAATGTTGAAGCTACAGCCGTTCTTCGAGAGCGATATCGTACCTATTCTTGAAAACCTGCGTATCATGGTTGTGAAGTATCGTTACGAGATAAAACATATTATGAACGCAGAAGAGGCAGTGGAGAACTACTTCGCAAACAAGCGCGAATATATCTCGGGCGAGAAGAAGATGTCGAACGGTGACTACTTCAACCTCTTGGCTACAGTCACCGATAGCTTAGAGCTCGACACCATCACAACACTTGCTTACAAGCACATCATTGCGCAGTCGGACTACACACGTCTGAAGCTTGCCCCATACGTGGCTAACCAAATGGCACTGATGGCAAGTCGCAGAGGTATGCCCGATGTGAACATCCTGAAACCGTTTATCGACTTCCGTAAGGGTGTGAACCAAATGGATATGAGCGACCGCTATAACCCCGTGAAGATAAACCGCGAGCAGATTGTGCTCAACCAAGCCGTGATGTACTTCCAGGAGGCAAAGCTCGACACCGCGATGTTCTTCATTGAGATGTTGGAGAAAAAGAATGTGCAGCTGCAGGCTACAAAGCGCCTACGTATGCTCATCACATTCCAGCAAGGCTACCCGTTCTATATACAGGGCTTGATAACCGACCCAGAGCAGGTGGCAAAGATAAAGGAAGCAGAGCGCTACGTGTTCAGTACGGGCGACGACAACCGTGCTATCATCTACACCGAACTGCACGGATATCTTAACAAATCGCGCAAAGAATGCGAAGCTCTTATCGACCGTATGCCCGACGATAACCCAAAGAAGTGGTATCTGAAAGGCATTATATGGGCTGACGAGTGGGGACGTGAACCGCAGATAGATGACTACTCGGCAGCAAACAGCGGTTTTAAAGAACTCACGGAAGAAGAGGAGAACGAACTGCTACGCACCGACCCCGAGAAGGCAGAAGAGTACTACAAGCAGCTTGACGAGTATAAAAAGCAGAGCACCGGACCGCAGCTTGACGTAAGCAAAGTGCCGTTCTACCTCGCCTACTTCCAGCATAGCTTCGATCTGGAGCCTAAGTTCATACGCCTGTATCGCAACGAGGGCAATGTGAACGATGACATCCGTAAGAAGTCGAAGTATATGCGAAAAGATATTCCGGCTTATCGAAAGAAGTTCGAGATACTCAAAGCCTACACCGACCGTAAGAAGGCTGAGGAAAGCGGAGCTGTAAGTGAGACAAAGGAAGAAGTGCAGTCGGCAGATAATAAGGATAACACCGCTGACGATAACAAATAAGACCAAGAACAATGAGCATTAACATCATACGCCTTTACGCAACAGCGATTTGTTTGATAGGTGGCTTGAGCTGTAGTGTAGCAAGAACGACAACGTTCAGTGTCGCTCCACGTGCTATCACACAGGTGCCAGACTCACTATGGGATGAGTCGGGCGACGAAGACACCATTGGCAAAACTCGCCACAACTACGCTACGGAGTTCAATGCCCTCAAGTACGTGCTTGAGGACCGCTATCGTGGCTATGACGACACCTTCAGAAAGAAGTGGTACGACCACCTCTTCTTAGGCTTCGGCGGAGGATTGCATAAAGACTTAGAATATGCAGGCTATAACCTCTCGCCAATCACGATGGCGCACGTGAGTGTGGGCAAGCAGTTCAACCCTTACCATACAGTGCGCCTTACAGCCGGATTGGGATATGGCTACTATGAGGGCAACAAGAAGAACTATAAACAGTGGCAAGGTTCTGTCGACTGGATATATAGTCTTTCGACATTGATGGACGGCTATTGTCCGTCTCGACTGCTCGATGTGTCAACAGTGTTTGGCTTTGGCGTGCGTCACAACACAACAAACATAGTTGACTACCATCGCACACGATACGAAATACGTGGAGGTGTGCAGGGAAAGATATTTACCGGTCCGCAAGGATACCTCACTATAGAGCCGTATGTAGGTGTCAAGTCAAGACACCTGCATAATAAGTTCGGAGGCTTCTATGGTGTAAACATCGGTATGGTGTACTATCTGCACAACAACCTCTCTATCGAGGACCGTATGCGCTATATGAAGAACCGCCCTGAATATGTGGACAGCACAATGCAGTGGCATCCGCAGAAATGGCGTACACCATGGTTTGCCGAGCTCTCAGGAGGCATGGCATGGTGCGTGGGAGGTGAAAATGTGAGCCCAAAGATGGGACACTCTACGAAGATGTCTGTAGGTAGATGGTTCTCGCCGTCGGTAGGTGTGCGCCTTAGCTTAGGACTCACCTCCGCCACATGGGACAAAACCAATGAGGCAATGGGCGAACAGGACGAGGATAGACGCGCTATGCTAAGCATACCAGTGCAAGACGATGCTGTTGTCGACCTGCATGATATGACCGCTGATGCAACCGCAGAGGCTCTTATCAATCCGTTAGGATTTATGAAGAACTACTCTTTCGACCAACCGTTCAACGTGGCGTTAGCATTCGGTGGCGGTCTTAGTTGGATTATGCGAGAGCAGAAGACCCATCTGCGCACCATTAGTACGTTCTACACGGCAGGCTTACACCTCTCGTATAACCTCAGCAACGACTTGCAGGTGTTCCTCGAACCGAGCTTCACCAACTATAACTACCGAATACCGTATCGCAACATAGACGCAGTGAAGCGTTTCAACGCCCAAAGAGTAGTGGTTCGTCTTGGTTTCACAGCCTATACGCGTGCTACAAACTATCGTATGAGGAAGCAAGATGACTATGAGGCACCACGCATTCCGCTTAGCTTCGGTTTGGGCGCAGGTACGATGCTGTTCAACACCAAGAAGACATACGAGGGCGCAGCGTTCAACTATAATGCACAGGCCTTCGTTGAAGGACATTTCGGTAAGGTGCATGGCGTACGTGCTTCGTTCGAATACTTGTCTATCAATAGCGTTGCGCCAGACAACTATACTGGCACAACCGAGTATGGCACAGAATACACTACTACTGGACTCTTCAAGAACAACTACAAGCGAGGCTTCGTGGCACTCAACTATTTGCTGAATGTCACCAACCTCTGCTCTGGCTACCAGAGCAATCGTATGTTTGAAGCGGAGTTGTTCGCAGGTCCGGCGTTGCTGCTGTCGTTAGGCAATAGCACAGAACCCGATGGTTCGATAAAGGTGAATAGTTCGCATACCATGTCGTACTCACCAAGAAAGTACAACACCAGCCCGCTTATGGGTGCCAATGGAGGTATCAAGATAAAGATGAACGTGGCTAAACACATCGCTGTGACGCTCACACCGCAGCTCTACGTAGTGCGTTACAACCCAGACATGCTTGGCGTTAATATGCTGAAGCTGCGCACGTTCCAGACACTCAACCTCGGTGTGCAGTACACACTATAATCGGTGTGCAGTACGTATTATAAGTAAATAATAGGGCGGAGGAACCAACACCTTCGCCACTCTTAAAGCTATACAAAATATGAACATGAGAAAAATCGCTATAGGCTTGCTCGCTTTCGCACTTGTTGCGCCTTCGATTGCTTCTGTCTCGCTGAAGGACAAGAAGGAGAAGAAACCGAAGACCGAAAAGAAAGCAAAGGTCGACAATAAGACAAAGGCTAACAAAGCGTCAAGTTCTAATTCGCCACGCAAGGTGCAGACCATCAACGATGTAGAAGCCGCAATTTTGGGTATAGAGAAGATTGTGTCGCACACACTCGTTGAGGTGGAACCTATTGTGCAGCAGATTTGCGAGTCGCAACAGACCAAGAAGAGCGTGTGCCCACGTATCTACGTAGGCGCAGCCAATGCCTTTTGGCTCAAATCGGGTGTCAGCGATACCACATACGCTTTGAAATATATCGACAAAGCAATAGAACTAGACCCCCATTATAGTCCTGCTTATATGCTCAAAGGCGACATCTACAAGTGGGCTGACGACACTACTGTAGCTGTAAACTACTATAAGAAGGCGATAGAGATGGCTCCCAACGACTTCAGAACGTATCGTAAGTATGCAGCGTTTGTAGAGGCGGGTTTGGACAAGGTGACAGAGCGTGCGTTTGCGGGCGATACAGAGGCTCAAGAAGAAGTACGTAAACGTAGAGCAAAGCTGGAAAATATATACGCAATGGCTAAGGAAGCCAATCCTACATTCCCATATAATCGTGATTGTGCACGTTTGTATGCTGCATACGGTCTTACTACAAATGAGATTCAAAAGGGCATTCAGTTGTATGATGAAGCTCAAAAGGACTCTTTAGAGGCTGACGACTATACATCACAGGCCCGAATGGTATATACCTTTGTGGACAATGCCGATGGTAACACAAAGTTGCAGCTCTATACGCGCATTATGAATATTTGCGATAGTGGTTTGGTTAGATATCCTGCATACTATTATATTCTCTCCACTGGTGCGGATTGGGCGAACAGAGCGTATGATCTTGTAAAGAAGCAGCAAGGTGAAGCTCTTTATGAGTATAAGAAGTTGTTCGCTTCAAGGGCATTGGAGTATAGTGAAACTTTGATCGCAAGCAAAGACACAGCTATTACCGATTTGAATTACTTGAATTATGGTAAGGCACTTATTAATAACAATAAGTTAAATCAGGGAATAGATGTGTTGAAGGAATTGCTAAAGAGCCCGACAATTAAAGATGATCAGGTAGCTTCTGCAATGGGTGTTATCAGTAATACCTATAAGGATATGGGCGAATACGATAAGGCAGAAACGGCTTATCAAGAGTATATCAATGCTGTTGAGAGCAATGGTAAGCTGAACTATTTCCATCTGCAGAACTATGCCATGATGTATAAGGATAAGGCGGAAGAGTGTGTCGGAATGGAGCAGGTGGCAGCTTATAAGAAAGCCTTTGATATATATGGACAGGCTGCAGAACGATTCCCTGATTATGCAGACTATGGCTATATCAATCAGCTTCAGTTGAGCCCGTTAATTGACCCGGATCAAGAGGCAGGCGTTGGATTGCGACCTGCTTTGCAGCTGTATAATAGCGTTTCTGCAAATGCTTCTTGGCAGTTGATGGCAACTCGTTATTTGGTAGGCTACTACTTCAATGTGAAGAAGAGCAAGGAGTTGGCTCGTAAATACTTTATGCGTTGGCACGAGCTCGACCCAGACAACGAGACAGTCAAGCGAAACATCGCAATCTTGTATAAGGTTAAACTATAAGATGAAGATATAACTTCACATCAGATATTAGGCTATGGCAGCAATGTCATAGCCTTTTTTGTTCATTCGGAAAACCCTTTTTTATATAGAAGCAATATATCATAGTAAAGTATCAGTACGCGAAAAAATCTACCATATCTCCCAGTGTCTCTGCAACTTACAGATTACGAGCATGTTAAAGGCTGGCAGATATGCTTCCGAGAGCTATATCTGCCAGCCTATCTACCAGATATCTACCATTCATCTATCATTCTATCCGTTGTCTAATCTGCTACGTCGTTCTCATTAGCCTTCTGCGGCAACATTGTTGTCCTTCTGCGGCAACATTGTTGTCCTACTGCGGCAATATTGTTGTTCTGCTGCGGCAACATTGTTGTTCTTCTGCGGCAATATGAGAAAGGCATGAAGCAATATAAGGGAGATGTATTATTTACAGGACAACAATAAAAATTAATTGCTTCATGCCGTGTTTTCAGAATAATAATTGTAACTTTGTAAAGTAGCATTAAACCTATTGTATTATGGGAGGACTGAAAGATAGATACATACGTTTTGACTGGGCTATCAAGCGCTTGCTCCGTCAGAAAGCCAACTTCGACGTGTTGGAAGGTTTCCTTACCGTGTTTATCGGTGAGGAGGTGAAGATTGTGGAGATACTCGAGAGTGAGGGCAATCAGCAGACACCAGACGATAAGTTCAACCGTGTGGACATCAAAGCACGAAACTCGAAGGGTGAGATAATACTTGTAGAGGTGCAGAACACAAGCGAGCTTTATTATCTGGAGCGCATCCTGTATGGCGTAGCGAAAGCCATCACCGAGCACATCCATCTGGGTGATACATACAAGGAGGTGAAGAAGGTGTATTCTATAAGCATCCTCTATTTCGATATAGGTAAGGGTGCCGACTACCTGTATGTAGGACAGAACAAGTTCATCGGTGTGCATACAAACGACCAACTCGTTATAACGGCTAAGGAGAAAGGTGCTTTAGTGCAGAAGAGTCCGGCAGAGATATTCCCCGAGTACATTCTTGTGCGTGTCAACGAGTTCGACAAGGTAGCAGTGACTCCGTTGGAGGAGTGGGTTGCTTACTTGAAGAGTGGGGTAATAAAGGAAAACACCACTGCTCCAGGATTGCAGGAGGCACGCAAAAAACTTCAGTATTACTCGATGACCGATGCCGAGCGTTATGCTTATGATGAGCACCTCAACGCTGTGATGATACAGAATGATGTGCTTGGCAATGCACGCGAAGAAGGACTTGCTGAAGGTCGTGCCGAGGGACTTACGCAGGGACGTGCTGAAGGACTTGCTGAGGGTCGTGCCGAGGGTCGTGCAGAAGCAAAGAAGGATATTGTTAAATCTATGTTGAGCAATGGTCTGTCGGTAGAGCAGGCTGCAAAATATAGTGGTCTGACTGTAGAAGAAGTAGAAAGTATAAAGTAAAATCACGATATGGGAGAATATATAGTATCGGCGCGTAAGTACCGCCCGATGACATTCGACTCGGTGGTGGGGCAGGCTGCTCTCACCGCTACGTTGAAGAATGCCGTGAAGAGTGGCAAATTGGCACACGCCTACCTGTTCTGCGGACCGCGCGGAGTGGGCAAGACGACGTGTGCACGCATCTTCGCGAAGGCAATCAACTGCATGAACCCTACTACGGAGGGCGAGGCATGTGGCGAGTGCGAAAGCTGCAAAGCGTTTGCTGAAGGACGCTCGTACAACATCTTCGAGCTTGACGCAGCCAGTAACAACTCCGTGGAGCACATCAAGTCGCTCATGGAGCAGACACGCATACCGCCACAGGTGGGCAAGTACAAGGTGTTCATCATCGACGAGGTGCACATGCTCTCGCAGGCAGCGTTCAATGCTTTCCTGAAAACACTGGAGGAGCCGCCTGCACACGTGGTGTTCATTCTTGCCACAACCGAGAAGCATAAGATTTTGCCAACCATCCTCTCGCGTTGTCAGATTTACGACTTCGAGCGCATGAGCGTGGAGAACACCATCAACCACCTGAAGTATGTGGCAGAGAAGGAAGGCATCATCTACGAGGAAGAGGCATTGGCACTTATCGCCGAGAAAGCTGACGGCGGTATGCGCGATGCTCTTTCTATCTTCGACCAGACGGCAAGCTTCTGCCAGGGCAACATCACATACGCAAAGGTGATTGAGGACCTCAACGAGCTCGACACCGACAACTACTTCAAGTTCGTCGACTATGCGTTGGCGAACAAGGTGAGCGAGTGCATGGTGCTCCTCAACTCGATAATAGAGAAAGGCTTCGACGGTGGTAATCTTATCAACGGACTCGCTTCGCACGTGCGCAACGTGCTCATGGCTAAGGATGCGCAGACGCTGAAGCTCCTTGAGGTGAGCGAGAAACAGCGTGAGAAGTACAGCGCACAGGCAAAGGCGTGTCCCACGCAGTTCCTCTACAAGGCGCTGAAGCTGATGAACCAGTGCGACCTAAGCTATCGTCAAAGCAGCAACAAACGTCTGCTCGTAGAGCTGACACTCATCCAGGTGGCACAGATCACGCAGCCGGAGGATGCCGACAGTGCGGGGCGTAGCCCCAAGCAGCTGAAAACCCTGTTCAAACTTCTTGATTTCACCCGGACGAAAGTGGCTCAGCAGGTGGCTGCTCCGGTAAGCCATGCCTCGGTAAGCCATGTTTCAGCTGAGGTTCCTCCTTCGCAGACCGCCGCATCGGGTTCGGCAGCCGTCTCCGACAAGTTGTCTGCCGGCGTACCACGCTTGAAGCTCTCGTCGCTCGGCATGACCTTCCAAAGCTTGCAGCGCAAGGATGCGGTGGCGGCAAAGAAAGAGGCGGAAGAGACAAACAAGGATGAGAACGAGCAGTTCACGCAGGAGTTCCTCGATCTGCAATGGCTCTCGATGTGCAACCGTATGCCGCAGAAGATGGTGGGGCTTGCTTCCCGAATGAAGAACATGCAACCGCGTATCACCACCTTCCCCGATATCGAGGTGCTGGTAGACAACCAGATATTGCTCGACCAGGTAAACGAGATAAAAGGTCGCATACGCGTCACGCTCGCCAAGGCACTGCACAACGGAAATGTGTCAATATCGCTCCGCCTCGCCGAGGCAGAAGAGATAAGCCGCCGAAAGACAAAGAAAGAGGTGTACGACGAACTGATGCAGCAAAAGGAAGTGCGAGCGTTCGTCGAATCGTTAGGGCTCGAACTAGTTTAAAAGTAAAAAAGTAAAAGAGTAAAAAAGTAAAAAGGTTAGGAGGTATGGGTATCTTGCCCATACCACGTACCCACAAGCAAAGCATTTAAAAGTAAAAAGTTAGGGCTGGATTCCAAATGAGGAATTCAGCCCTAACTTTTATTTGTGCTTAGTATATTGGTTTTACAACTTCGACTCTCATTCCAAGAGCATTGATGATTTGGTAGAATGCGCCAACGCTTGGAACGATAATTCCATTTTCTACTTTTGAAATATACGATTTGGTAGAATTGATGCGTTTTGCCAATTCTGTTTGTGTAATTTTGGCTTCTTTGCGTGCATCAAGCAGTATTTGTCCTGAATAGAAGGAAAGCGCATCCTCTTTGGCCTTCATGCGCTCCGGAGTGCCTTCCTTGCCGAACTTCTTGTCAAGAACGAGATCGTAATCAACGATTTGATGATTGTTTGTCTGCATAGTTTCCTCCATATTCTGTACGCAATTCATACAGACCATCTTTAATAAGTTTTATAAACTTCGTGGAGAGTCTGTCCTGTGTCTTTAGTAGAAGAAGCCCATACTGAATCTTTTCCTGCTCCTTTTCTTTCAAGGTACTCATAAATGCCTCGAAATAACCGCCGTATGTAAATATCCGCCGTTCCATAATGCAAAGATAATAGAAGTTGTCAAATCCTGCAACTTTTGCGGACTATTTCTCAACGATGCTTTCGATGTACTTGCACACCATGTTGATACCCTTCAGGTTGTCTCCACCCTCTGGTATGATGACGTGCGCGAAGCGCTTTGTCGGCTCAATGAACTGCTCGTGCATAGGTTTGAGCACCTTCAGGTAGCGGTCGACAACCATAGACACGGTGCGTCCGCGGTCGATAGTGTCGCGTTGTATGTTGCGTATGAGTCGCTCGTCGGGGTCGCAGTCGACGAAGATGCGCAGATCCATCATGTCGCGCAGACGCTTGTTGAGCAGTGTCATAATGCCCTCCACGATAATCACCGGCTTCGGCTCCACGTGTATCGTCTCCTTCTCGCGGTTGCACTTCAGGTACGAGTACGTAGGCTGTTCGATAGCTTTGCCCTCGCGCAGCTCGTTAATCTGCTTTATCAGTAGCTTCCAGTCGAACGCATCGGGATGGTCGAAGTTGATAGCCCGGCGTTCCTCTTCGGTCATGTGCGACGTGTCGTTATAGTACGAGTCGAGTGGTACGACAGCCACGTGGTGCGGCGGCAGTGCCTCAACAATCTTCTTCACTACAGTGGTCTTGCCGGAGCCTGTGCCACCGGCAATACCAATTATTGTTATCTTGTTGTTTGTCATATTCTTAAGCTTGGTCGTATAATGTGCTGAACATGCGACTGTAGAACTCTGCCTTGCGTTCGGGCTTCATGGGGTAGGCGCGCGAGCTGCTCGGCATACGCCATAGACGCAGTGTTCTGTCGTCGAAGCCGAACTGCACGTTCTCGCCAACCTTCGGCTGCACCTTTATGTCGAAGCACGCGCAGAGCACGTCGGTGGCTTTCTGTCCAGTGGTCACGATGTCGGTGAGCGAGGGTAGGGAGCGCACCATTGCCTTCAGGTCAGTAGGCTCTACCACTTCTAAGTCCTTGTCCGATGCCGTGTTCTTCAGCCGGCGCACCACCGTCGCCGTGTCGTACATGCCGATGCGGTGCTCGTTGAGGAACGGGATAATGCGGTCGAGTCGGAACGTCTTTGCTTCGGTGTCGACGAAGTGCAGCTTGTCGTTGAAGAAGCATAGCCCGAAGATGCGCCACATATCGTTGGTGAAGTTGGGGTAGTAGAACCGCATCGACCAGCGCTGTTCACCCGGCGGAAAGCTGCCGAGCATGAGCAGCCGGCAGCCGTCGGGGAGGAACGGGGTGAAGGGATGGCGTTCGGTATTCATTACTTCTGCTCCTTCACCAGATACACCACTACCGGCAAGTGGTCGGAATAGCCATCGAGCCATACACCGCCTGCGGTGGTACGCTTCGGCGAGCCCTTGTACTTGCCCTCGCTCTGTATGAGGTACGGGCGGATGTGGATTTGATGCTGGAAGTACTTCAGAGTAGAGAAGTCCTTCACGCCCTTCGGGTTGAGCAGGTTCGGAGTCATCACGATTTGGTCGAAGAGGTTCCACGATCCGTTGTAGAACAGTGTGCCCTTGCCCTGCTTTGTGAGAATGTTATACCACGGATTATACATGTCGTCCTTGCCCGTCTTCTCGATAGACGGTTTGCAAGAGAGTCCTTCGGTCATCGACTTGTTTGTAGGGTCGTCGTTCATATCGCCCATCACGAACACCTTGCAGTTGGGGTCGGCGTTCAGCAGCGAGTCTTTCACCACGCGCACCTGTCTGCCAGCCACCTCGCGGTAGTAGGATGTGGCGAAACGGCTCGGCCAGTGGCACACGATTACAGCCACGTGTTCGCCGGCGAGCGTGCCGCTAACGGTGAGGTAGCCACGTGTCACGTAGTTAGAGTCCTTCTTCTCCTCGGGAACGTATGGCACGAGGCGCACATCCTTCACGGTGAAGAAGCGAGGGTTGTAGAGCAGTGCGCAGTCGATGCCGCGGCGGTCTGGACCCTCTACATGTACATATTTATATCCGCGCTGCTTCAGAGCAGGCTGTGCTGTGAGGTCGTCGAGTGCCTTCGAGTTCTCCACCTCCGAGAGTCCGATGAGGGCGCATCCGATGCCCGGCAGCTTGTCCGTGCCAAGGTCGGCTAATGCCTGCGACATATTGCGTAGTTTGTGGCTATATTTCAGTCCGTTCCATTTGTATGCGCCGTTAGGCAGGAAGTCGTAGTCGCGCTTGCCCTCATCGTGGCAAGTGTCGAAGAGGTTTTCCTGGTTGTAGAAACCTACGGCATAGAGATTGAATTTCTTCTGAGCCGATGCTCCAAATGTCACGCATAGGAGTAAGGCGAGGATAAAGAGATTTTTTTTCATTTGAGTTATTTGTTTTTTTGTTTTTATTCGTTACACACTGCGTGTACGTGATACACGCCTACAAAGTTACAGTAATTTGTTATCATTGTGCCCTATTTCGTGTTTTTTTGCATGAAATTGCGATTGTTTTCCAATCCGTTGGCATGTTCTGCATTGAAACATATACTTAATAAAAATTAAATATGGAAATGTTTCATTAATTGAATAAAAATGTGTTACTTTGCAATCTATTTCTTAAACTACCCTAATTGAATGAAATAAAAAAAGTAGTAGTTGATTTAGAAACGAAAATTTAAAACTTAATTATAAACATTACATGCAAAAGAAGCTTAAATTAGCAGTGTTGGCAATGTGCTGCGCTCCGTCTGCTTTCGCTCAGACACAGACCGACTCTATCGGTTATCATAGCGAAGCCGCAAGCGAGGCTGCCTTCACTTTCACTGAGGCACAGCTCGGTGAGGACGACGACATGACACAGAATGTGACAATCGTCAACTCCAACTCCGATATCTATGCCAGCCAGGTGGGCTATCTGTTCTCACCGGCACGTTTCCGCTATCGTGCTTTCGACCAGAAGTACAACGAGGTTTATCTCAATGGCTTGCAGCTGAACGACATGGAGAGCGGACAGTTCCGTTACTCTCAGGTCGGCGGTCTGAACAACATGACCCGCAATCAGGAGTTCGCCCTTCCGTTTGAAGGCAACAACTTCACCATGTCGGGCATGGGTGGCTCCAACAACTACAACTTCCGTCCGTCGGCAATGCCTGTAGGTCATCGTATGACCCTCAGTGGTGCTAACCGCAACTACACTCTGCGTGGCATGTACACCTATAGCACTGGTCTCTCAGAGAAAGGCTGGGCGTTCACTGGTGGCGTGAGCTATCGTTGGGCACGCAACGGCTACGTAGAGGGCACATTCTACAACTCGCTCTCTTACTTCCTCGCCGTGCAGAAGGTGATTGGCAAGCACAGCCTCTCGCTCTCTACATGGGGCAACCCGACCGAGCGTTCTACACAGGGCGCAGGTACAGACGAGATGTATTGGCTCGCCAACAACCGTTACTACAACCCTTATTGGGGCTATCAGAACGGTAAGAAGCGCAACTCACGCGTGGTGAACGACTACGCTCCAAGTGCAATCCTCACATGGGACTGGAACTTCAACGAGAACTCGAAGCTCACTACGTCGTTCTTCGGCAAGTACTCTATGTACAAGAGCACAAAGCTCAACTACAACAATGCTGACAATCCGCATCCTAACTACTGGAAGAATATGCCGTCAAGCTACTACGACGTGTGGAATAGCGAAAACTCTACATATCGCACAGAGCAGGCTTACGAGGATTGGTTGACATCATACAACTATTGGCGTGCATCAAAGGCTAATCGTCAGATCAACTGGGATCGCCTCTACTACTCAAACAAGAACGCAGCAGCACAGGGCGGCGACGCTATGTACTACATCCAGGCTAAGCACAACGACAACCTGATGCTCTCGTTTGCCTCTACATTCAATCACCAGATTGACAAGGACAAGAAGGTAAACGTAGGCGTACTTGCAGCTACCAATAAGGCAATGCACTACCAGACAATGGAGGACTTGCTCGGTGCTACCCAGTTCCATAACATCAATACATATCTTATATCAGATAAGTACACAGCTACTTCGCCCGAAGCACAGTACGACCTCAACCATCCTAACGCAGTCGTTAAGGAAGGCGACCGCTTCTGCTACGACTACAACCTGCTCATCAACAAGGGCAAGGTATGGAGCTCGTACACCGAGAACTTCGGTTGGGCTAACTATACTATAGCTGCTAAGCTCGGCTATACCTCTTTCCAGCGCGACGGCAAGATGCGTAACGGTTTGGCTGCCGACAACTCGTTCGGCAAGAGCAAGCGAGCAGAATTCGTTGATGGTGGTTTCAAGTTCGGTTCTAACCTCACACTCGGTCGTGGCAACGTACTCTCGCTCGGCGTAGGCTATGAGCACCGCGCACCAGAAGCACGTGCAGCGTTCATGTCGCCAGAGATTAACAACGACTTCGTTCAGGGACTCAAGAACGAGCGCATCTTCAGCACAGAGCTCGGCTATATGTACGAGAACTCTTGGCTCCACCTCAACGTGAAGGGCTACTACAGCCGCATGACTAACGTATCCGACTGGCAGAACTTCTATAACGACGATAGCAACTCGTTCATCTATGTGTCTATGACCGATATGAACAAGTCGTACTACGGTGCAGAGCTCGGCGCTAAGTTCAAGCTCGCAAGCTTCCTCGACATTAAGCTCATCGGTACAATCAGCGAGGCTAAGATTACGAACAACTCTAAGCTCTGCTACATGAAGTCGACAGATGCCACACTGTACGGCACCGCCCAGACAGGTGACAACTACGACTATATCCACAACAAGGGTATGCGCGACAGCGGCACACCGCTCACCGCTCTCAGCCTCGGCGTAAGCTATCATCAGAAAGGTTGGTTCATCGACCTCAACTGCAACTACTACGACCGCATCTACCTGTCGTACTCGCCTAACTACCGTTTCCACAAGAACGTGGTGAACCGTAACGATGTGATGAAGGCACTCGGTCAGCCGATTATCAACGACGTGACCGGCGAAATCGTTTCAGGAGCACTCGATCAGGCTAAGGGTCACGGTGGCTTCATGCTCGACGGCTCAATCGGTCGCAGTATATACCTCAAGCACGGATCGCTCTCAATCAACCTCATGGTTCAGAACATCCTCAACAACCGCGACATCGTTACGGGTGGTTACGAGCAGAGCCGAAGCGGCTACACACAGAGCCTGAACGTACGTGGCTACTCATTCGAGAAGAACCCGTTCAAGTTCTACGCCTTAGGTACAAACGGTATGCTGAACATTACTTATAAATTCTAAATCACAGAAAGAAGATGAAAAGTATAAAATATCTGAAACTCGCGCTCTTCGCGCTTGTTATAGGTCTTTCTGCTACATCATGTATGGATGAGGACTGGACCGACCCTACTGGCGAGGTGGCACCGTTCGGCAACAACCAGCTTCAGGAGACCAATGTCGTTTCTATTGCTGATCTTAAGGCAAAGTACGGTGCACAACTGAAGGATGTAGTGAACGACACAGTGCGCATCGCCGACGGTGTGCAGATCAAGGGTCGCGTCACTGGTAACGACATCTCTGGCAATATCTATAGCCAGGTTATGATCGAGGATGCTACCGGTGGTATCATCATCAGCGTTGCTCAGGGCGGCATCAACGGTCAGCTGCAGGTTGGTCAGGAGATTCTCGTTGACCTTGGCGGACTCTACTATGGCGTATATCGCACACAGCCACAGCTGGGTATCCCGTACACCGACTTCAAGAAGAATCAGACTTACCCGAGCCGCATCAGCCGTGCAGAATGGCAGACACGCTTCAAGATTCTCGGCAAGCCCGACGCTTCGCTCGTGGTACCTCACGTGTTCGAGACTTCTGAAATCAGCACACTCAACGATGAGACCGTTGCACAGAAGTACTCTGGACAGATTGTGACACTGAAGGGTGTGGAGTTCGACACAGCCGACGGCACCGTCACATTCGCTCCTGAGGCAGAAGGTGCCACTACAGGCCACGGCGTGACACGCTACTTCAAGGGGTACACTGGTCAGAAGAAGCAGATCGGCATCCGTACAAGCTGCTACGCTAAGTTCGCTGCCGAGAAACTGCCGAAGGGCAAGCTCAACGTAACTGGTATCCTCACCGTTTACAAGACCAGCGCAACATCGTCTTACGGCACAACAGTGCAGCTCGTGCTGCGCACACTCTCCGACATCGAAGTGCTCGAGCCAGAGAAGAATCAGCCGGCAGAAGAGAAGTAAGGCTATCTTACATTATTATATATTATATAACAAGCAAACAAACAAAAGAATATGAAAAAGATATTTTTCTCAATGCTCGTCGCAACAATGACAGCATTCACATTCACAAGCTGCGAGGACGTTCCTGCAGCTTATGAAATTCCAGGCGGTGGTAACGGCGGTTCAACAACTGAAGTTCCGACATTGTATTCAGAGGCATTTGATGACAATACAACCGCATTTGAATTTAAAGATGTAAACCTCACAGGCGGTTTGACAAGAGTTTGGAAGGTGGCTTCTTACAATAATAATGGCTATCTCAATGCTTCTGCATTCTTAAGCAATGCAAGCCATGCATCAGAGTCTTGGGCTGTTTCTCCAGCTATTAACCTCGCTGATAGCAAGAAGGCTGTTCTTGCGTTCTCACATGCTATCAACAAGCTTAGCGATGTTAGCACAATGAAGGACATGATGACAGTTTGGGCTTCTACCGACTACACAGGCGATGTTAGCGCAGCTACTTGGAAACAACTCGTTGTTCCAAATTATCCGGCAGGTACAAGCTGGACGTTTGTAGAGTCTGGTGATATCGACCTTACAGAATATTGTGGCAATAAGGTTTACATTGGTTTCAAGTACACAAGTACAGACGAAAACTCTGGTGGTTGGGAGGTTGACAACTTCACAATTAAGGGCGACGGCACACCAATGGTTAGTCCAGACAAGCCTGACACTCCCGATACTCCTGACACACCAGCTGGATCAAATCTCGTTTCAAATGGCGATTTCGAGGCATGGACAAATAGCCTTCCTAACAATTGGAAGTCGGCTTCTTCTGCAAGCAATGCCAAACTTTCACAGAGCACAGATGCTCATAGCGGCCAGTATTCTGTATGTGTTGCAGGTGGTGCAAAGAACCAGCGTCTTGCATACAAGGAACTCACTTTGAAGCCAGGTACATACAAGATGTCGTTCTATACAAAGGCTGCTACTGCTGATGGTGCGGTTGTAGACTATGGCTATGTTAAGGTTGTTGATGGTAAGATTAGCGGAGGCAACGATTATATCTATGCTAAGAAGTACGACAAGTTGACAAATACAGAGTGGACTGCAATCAGCCATGAGTTCACACTCGCAGAAAAGACAACAGTAGCTCTTGTTATTGCTGTTATAAAGAATCCTGGCAAGGACCTCCTTGTTGACGATTTCTCTCTCACTACTGCTGATGGTGGAGTTGTTGAAGGTGGTTCTACAGAGCCTAATCAGCCAGAAACATCAACCGCTTCTACCTACACGCTTGTTAACCAAATTACTGATGGTACATACGTATTGGTTGCAAAGACAGATGCAGGTTACCTCGCTGCCTCTCCGTTGGCTGCTACATACAATTACGGTTACCTCAAGAACCCTGTAAGCGTAACAGAGAGCAACGGAACTGTAAAGGTTTCTGACGCTAATGCCTTTACTATCAAGAAAGTTGATGGTGGATACACTATTCAGGATGCTACTGGTTACTACTTTATGAACGGAGCGTATAATAGCTTTAGCCGTTCTGCAGAACTTCCTGCAAGTGGTCATATTTGGACTATTACTGTCAACAGCGATAAGACTGTTAGTATCAAGAACAAAGAAATGGGTAAGACCATACAGTACGATACAGAGTTTACAAGCTTTGGCGCATACGAAGAGATTAAGGCTATATTGCCTTTCCTTTATAAGAAGTAAATATCATTAGCTGATACATTCCTATTCCAAGCCATTTCAAACGATGAGGTGGCTTGGAATTTTTGTTTTCAAAAATTTGTCGGTCTCATAAAAAAGTCGTAACTTTGCATCCGCTAAGCATTTGAAAGCGAATTATTTATTTAACACTATAACAATTTTAAACAAAATGAAGAAGGGAATTCATCCAGAAAACTATCGCCCCGTCGTATTCAAGGATATGTCCAACGGCGATATGTTCCTTACAAAGTCTACATGCAAGGCTACAGAGACAGTAGAGTTTGAAGGCGAAACTTACCCAGTGGTAAAAGTCGAAATCTCAAGCACATCTCACCCGTTCTATACTGGTAAGAGCAAGCTTGTCGATACTGCAGGTCGCGTAGATAAGTTCATGAACCGCTACGCAAAGGTTCGCAAGTAAGGAAAAGAACGAGATATATACTTCAAATAGACACGCTCTATTTTTGAAATAGAATATTGAGAGTGTGTTCCATCCGTAGTTGCATATACGTATGGAACATACTCTCTTTTTTATTTAAGAGTAAAAGAGTAAAAAAGTAAAAAGTAGGAGGTATGGGCATCTTGCCCATACCACGCCCCCACAAAACATATTTTTTAAAAGTAAAAAAGTAAAAGAGTAAAAGGGACTTTAAAGGAAAATAACGGATGAAACAATGTTTTAAATACGCGCTGCGCTATGCAACTGTTGTTGTGATGATGCTCTCTGCGCTCACCTTCACCGCTTGTGGAGGCGACGATGAGGAGGGCGATGGCAATCAGAGCAGTCAGGTTGACAAGAAGAACAAGAACGCTAACATACCGTCGGCAGCCAACGGCTACAACAAGGCTATTCAGCGCAGGGAATTCCCAGCTCTAAAGAAGACGGGCAAGCAGAAGGTTATTGTCTATCGCATGACATCTACATCGTACGATAAAGATGGTGTTAACTTCTCGGTGGAGTGGGACTGCGACAAGCGTTCGCAGCGCTGGACGTGCTATCAGATGCACAAAGGCTACTCGGGCAAGTATTCGCGTGAGTCGAACTTCTTCTTCGACACCACGAACCTCAATAGCAACGAGTATTGGGGCGAGTACAAATACTTCCCTGGCTACGACCGTGGACACATCTGTCCGAGCGGCGACCGCACCGCTTCAAAGGAGATGAACGCTCAGACGTTCGTAATGACGAACATGCAACCGCAGTATCATAAGTTTAATGGTTTCGACGACAGTGGTAACAATGGCTTGTGGGTGCGTATGGAGAACCAGCTGCGCAAGTGGGCTGACAAGCTCTCTGCAACGGATACTATCTTCGTCTGCAAGGGTGGCACAATCGACAGCGAGGCTAACATCATAACTCGCATTGACGGCAAGCTCATCGTGCCGAAGTACTTCTACATGGCTATCCTGCGCAAGAGCTCGTTTGGATATGCAGGCATGGCGTTCTGGAGCGAACAGAAAAATGAGTGGCGTACGAACGAGACGTTGGGCTCACACGCCATCTCTATCGCAGAGCTTGAGAAACGCACCGGCATCGACTTCTTCTGCAATCTCCCTGATGATGTGGAGGCGCAGGTCGAGAAAACGTTCAACCCGAGTGTCTGGTCGGGCTTATAATCTTTCTCTTCCCACAGATGTATTGTAGGAGGGTATTGTAGGAGGGTATGGCATCCTTGCCATACCCATGCACCCACATAGCTTTCTGTTGATATATCCTCCCACGGAATACACTTTCTTGCTGTAAAATCTCCCACAAATTTCACAGATTTCACAGATTCTTAGGGGGCTTTCAGGGGGTGCACTTGTCTCAAGTGCACCAACAGAGCAAGAAGTGCACCAACCGAGAAGGCGTACCGTCTGCTCGGTTGGTGCAGCTGAGACAGCTGCACCCCCTGGGTGTGCTCCCACAGAATTCACAGAACCCACAGAGTCTTCAGCTGAGAAAATCTCCCACAGAATTCGCGGAATACACAGAACTTTCTGCTGAGAAAACCTCCCACAGAATTCGCAGAACCCACAGAGTCTTCAGTTGAGAAAAACTCCCACAGATTTCACGGATTTACACAGATTTTTATAGCAAAAGGTTCTGTGTGTTCTGTGAATTCTGTGGGAGAATAACGCAAATCAGCATCTGTGTAAATCTGTGAAATCTGTGGGAGTTTTTACATCCTAACGTATAGTGTGAAATCAGTGGGAGTTTTCATATTTCTTTGCGCTGTTCGTAGCCCACAATCCTGCGAACGTGAACGCTCCGTTGATCATGAGCAGCTCGTAGCCGAAGCGATAGCCCCAGAGATGCTGCGCGGTGATGTCGAGAGCGTAGCAGAGTAGAGGGGAGGCGAGGCAGACGTATGGCACGAGGCGGTCGTTGACGGCGCGGTGCGTGAGCAGTCCGAAGGCGAACAAACCTAACAGCGGACCGTAGGTGTAGGAGCAGAGCACGTAGATGGCGTCGATGACACTCGTAGAGTTGAGCATACGGAACAGCAGGATGAACGCCACGAACACCACGGCGATGCCCACATGCGCACGGCGGCGCAGATGCTCGTCCTCGGGGCGCTCGCAGATGTCGACGCAGTAGCTCGTGGTGAGAGCCGTGAGCGCCGAGTCGGCACTGGAGAACGACGCCGCCACGATGCCGATAGTGAAGAAGACCGTGACGACGGTGCCCAATGCGCCCGTCGCAGCGAACATCGGCAGCAGCTCGTCGCCAGCCGCAGGCAGCGGTGTGCCCTCCTTCTGCGCCAGCATCATAAGCAGCACGCCGAGCGCCATGAACAGCAGGTTGGCAGGCACGAAGGCGAAACCATACGTACACACATCCTTTTGAGCCTCACGTAGCGATTTGCACGTGAGGTTTTTTTGCATCATGTCCTGATCCAAGCCCGTCATCACGATGGCGATAAAGGCTCCGCTGAGCAGCTGCTTCCAGAAGTTCTGCGTCGACACCCAGTCGTCCCACACGAACATGCGGCTGTGTTCGTCGGCAGCCACCGCCCGCACGGCTTCGCCCACGCTCATGCCCAGCTGCTGCGTCACATTATATATAATAAGGAGCAGCGCGGCAAACATGCAGGTGGTCTGGAACGTGTCGGTCCACACCAGCGTCTTGATGCCGCCGCGGCGCGTGTAGAGCCAGATGAGTAGCGTCATGCCGACGACGGTTATGGGGAATGGCACGCCCACGGCATCGAACACGAAGCGTTGCAGAATGATGCAGACGACGTAGAAGCGCACCGCTGCGCCCGTCATCTTCGACGTGAGGAAGAACCATGCGCCGGTCTTGTACGACCGCTTGCCGAGCCTCTCCTTCAGATATGAGTAGATGGTCGTCAGGTTCAGCCGATAGTAGACCGGCAGTAGCAGGAAGGCGATGGCGAAGTAGCCGAGGATGAAGCCGATGCAGGTCTGCACGTATGTCATATCGGTGCGCATCACCATGCCCGGCACGCTCACGAACGTGATGCCCGAGATGGATGCGCCCACCATTCCGAACGCCACCATGTACCACGGCGAGCGTCGGTTGGCGCGGAAGAAGGTCTCGTTGTTGTCGCCGCGTCGTGCGGTGAGGCGGCTGAAGAGCATGAGAGCCGCGAAGTAGGCGGCTACGGTGAGGAGGATTGTCATGTTTTGGTTGGATATAATAGGAGGCTACGGCTTTCTTGCCGTAGCCACACTGTTTGCAGACTTTTGTTGCTAATGGCTACGGCAAGAAAGCCGTAGCCTCCTACAATTTGCCCTATATTTTGTTTTTACTTGTTAACCCTCGATTTAAGGTTGCGTGGGTATGGCAGGATGCCATACCCTCCTATGTAAACATTAAAGGTTGCGTGGGTATGGCAGGATGTCATACCCTCCTATGTAAACATTAGAGATTGCGTGGGTATGGCAGGATGCCATACCCTCCTATGTAAACATTAGAGGTTGTGTGGGTGTGGCAGGATGTCATACCCTCCTATGTTAAAAATTAGAGGTTGTGCTCAGTGAGCCAGCGCTCAGCCTCGAGCGCAGCCTTGCAGCCTGAGCCTGCAGCCACGATAGCCTGACGGTAGTTCGGGTCGGCGCAGTCGCCGGCAGCGAACACGCCCTCCACGTTAGTGCGTGGCGTTCCGTCGATAGTCTTGATGTAGCCAGTCTCGTCGCAGTCAACGAACGGGCGGAACACGTCGGTGTTCGGCTTATGGCCGATAGCGAGGAAGAAGCCGTCGATAGCGATGTCGTAGCGTTCCTCGTCGGGCTCGCCCTTGCGCTTCACGAGGTGAGCACCCTCCACGCCGTCCTCGCCGAAGAGTCCGAGAGTGTTGTGCTCGTAGAGAATCTCGATTTTCTCGTTCTCCTCCACGCGCTTGCGCATCACGTCAGATGCACGCAGGTAAGGCTTGCGCACAATCATGTACACCTTCTTGCAGAGACCAGCCAGATAGAGAGCCTCCTCGCACGCTGTGTCGCCGCCGCCCACTACGGCAACGGTGCGCTTGCGGTAGAAGAAGCCGTCGCATGTGGCACATGCGCTCACGCCCTGTCCGTTGTACTTCTTCTCGTCGTCGAGTCCGAGGTATTTGGCGCTTGCTCCGGTAGCGATGATCACGGTGTCAGCCTCAATCTCCGCGCCCGTGTCAGTTGTGAGCACGTAAGGCTTCTTCGAGAAGTCGACCTTTGCGATTGAGCCTTCGCGCATGTCCACGCCGAAGCGCAGAGCCTGCTGGCGCAAGTCCTGCATCATCTGATTGCCGTCCACGCCCTCGGGGTAGCCGGGGAAGTTCTCTACGACGGTAGTCTGTGTGAGCTGACCGCCAGTCTGAATGCCGCAGTATTCTACCGGGCTGAGGTTGGCGCGTCCAGCGTATATTGCAGCAGTGTAGCCTGCCGGACCGCTGCCCACGATGAGGCAACGCACATGTTCTCTATTTTCCATTTCTATTGATTTTATTACAAGTTGTTATGTTGAGATGTTGTGGTGTTGAGGTGTTGTTATGTTGTGGTGTTGAGGTGTTGAGATGTTGAGGTGTTGAGATGGTGACATATGTCAACACAACAACACAACAACACAACAACACAACAACATAACACCACCACACCACCTTAGATAATCTCTTCAATCTGCTTTGCGATATTGTCGAGGCTCTCTGTCGGTTCGAATCGAGCCACTACCATTCCACGCTTGTTGATGAGGAACTTTGTGAAGTTCCACTTTATGTCGGCTGTCTCCTTATAGTCGGGCGCATCCTTGGCGAGCATCTCCTCGAGCACCGGTGTGAGTTTGTGTGCAGGGTCGAAGCCTGCGAACGACTTCTGCTCCTTGAGGAACTTGAAGAGGTCGTCGGCGTCGTCGCCGTTCACCTTCACCTTCTTGAAGCGCGGGAACTCGGTGTTGTACGTGAGCTTGCAGAACTGGTGTATCGACTCGTCGGTGCCAGGAGCCTGTGCGCCGAACTGGTTGCACGGGAAGTCGAGTACCTCGAATCCCTGCGCATGATACTTCTCGTAGAGCTTCTCCAGCTCCTCGTACTGCGGTGTGAAGCCGCACTTTGTAGCTGTGTTCACGATGAGCAGCACCTCGTTGGCATACTCCTTCAGCGACACGCTCTTACCTTTTCTGTCTTTCACCGAGAAATCATAAACAGTCTTCATCTTTCTTTTCTTTATTTGTTTAATGTGTTCTTTTGATATCCTTTGTCTCGGGGTATTGTTTGTTGTTTCGGGGTGTTGGCTTTAAGTCTTGTGATATAGACTTTAATTTTACAAAGGTAACGATTTTATTGGATAATACTCACTATTTGTTCTCATTTTTTTCAACTTCTTAACTCCGAACCTTATAGACGACGCATCGTGCTACGTCCGCCACCCGATCGGATTCCGTCCGCCACCCGATCAGATTGCGTCCGCCGTCCGATCGGATTCCGTTCGCCGTCCGATCAGATTGCGTCCGCTGCACAATGGTGAAAGTACTGAAAAAGGCTGACGTTTTAGCCGCAAAACGCAGTTAAAACATCAGCCTTCTATACTGTTAGAGCTATGTCAAACGCTCTACTTCTTGTTCTCTCGGTAGTATTTCAGTCCGCCCTTCACGTTCTGTATGAGGGCTTTCGACGAGTAGGTGGCACCGCTCACGCCGTCCACCTTCATCTGCTCAGCCTCGTCGACACTCTTGCCCACGAACTTCTTCAGCAGTGTCTCCGCCTGCGCGAACACCGAGGGCGTATCCTGGTTGGGCAGTGCCACTATCTTCTGCACCTTGCCGTTGCGGATGTATATCTTCACCGGCGTCTTGCCCTGGAAACCGCGCGCCTTCACTATCGACGTAGTGTTGACTACGGCGGCGCCCTTCTCGTATTTTATGGCGTTCTTGCTGACGCAGAAGCTCATAAGGGCGAATGAGCAGAGAGCGATGATTAAGGTTCTTTGCTTCATAATTTATAATAAGTTGAGAGTTTTTTTTAGTTGAGAGTTGAAAGTTGAGAATTGAGAGTTATGATTAGCTTTGAAGATTGAGAATTGAGAATTGAGAGTTGAGAGTTATGATTACCTTTTAATATCGTACAAGTAGACATTAATCACAGAACATATCATAACTCTCAATTCTCAACTTTCAACTCTCAACTTTAACAGCTCTCAATTCGAATCACTTCTTGTCGTACGCGTGCAGCGGATAGTCGGTGGTGTAGTGCAGTCCGCGGCACTCCTTGCGCTCGATAGCCTGTCGTGTGATGAGGTAGCCCACGTTAATCATGTTGCGCAGCTCGCAGATGTCGCGGCTCGCCTTTACGCGCTTGAACAGCTCCTCGGTCTCCTCGTAGAGCAAGTCGAGGCGGTCCCACGCACGCTTCAGACGCAGGTCGGAGCGCACGATGCCCACGTAGTTGGACATTATCTCGCCCACCTCCTTCACGCTCTGCGTGATGAGCACCTTCTCCTCGTTGGTCATCGTGCCCTCGTCGTTCCACTCCGGCACCTTCTCGTTGAAGTCGTACTCGTCTACGTGCTCCAGCGAGTGCTTGGCAGCTGCGTCGGCGTACACCACAGCCTCGATGAGCGAGTTGCTCGCCAGGCGGTTGCCGCCGTGCAGACCCGTGCAAGAGCACTCGCCGATGGCGTATAGACGCTCGATCGACGACTGTCCGTTGAGGTCTACCTTTATGCCGCCGCACATGTAGTGGGCTGCCGGGCGAACGGGGATATAGTCGGTGGTGATGTCGATGCCGATAGATTTGCACTTGAGGTAGATGTTCGGGAAGTGCTTCTTTGTCTCGGCTGGGTCTTTATGCGTAACGTCGAGGCACACGTGGTCGATGCCGTGTATCTTCATCTCCTTGTCGATGGCACGCGCCACGATGTCGCGCGGAGCTAACGAGAGGCGCTCGTCGTACTTCTCCATGAACGACTCGCCGTTCGGCAGGCGCAGTATGCCACCGTAGCCACGCATCGCCTCAGTGATGAGGAACGCGGGGTGAGTCTCGCCCGGGTGGTAGAGCGCTGTCGGGTGGAACTGTACGAATTCCATGTCCTTCACCGTGCCCTTTGCACGATATACCATCGCCTCGCCGTCGCCCGTAGCTATGACGGGGTTGGTAGTGGTCTGGTATACGGCACCGCAGCCGCCCGTACACATCAGCGTCACCTTACTGAGATATGTGTCCACCTTCTGCGTCTCGGGATTGAGCACGTACGCACCGTAGCAATTAATATAAGGTGTGCGACGTGTGACGCGCGCTCCGAGGTGGTGCTGCGTGATTATCTCCACGGCGAAGTGGTTCTCCTTAACGTCGATGTCGGGGCACGCACGCACCGCTGCCATCAGTCCGCGCTGTATCTCGGCGCCCGTGTCGTCAGCGTGGTGCAGAATGCGGAACTCGGAATGTCCGCCCTCGCGGTGCAGGTCGAACTCGCCGTCTTCCTTGCGGTCGAAGTTCACGCCCCATTTCACGAGCTCGGCAATCTGCTCCGGCGCATTGCGCACCACCTGCTCTACGGCACGACGGTCGCTGATGAAGTCGCCCGCTATCATCGTGTCTTCTATATGCTTGTCGAAATTGTCGACTGCAAGATTAGTCACTGAGGCAACGCCTCCCTGAGCAAACGAAGTGTTTGCCTCGTCAAGCGAAGTCTTGCAAATCATGCACACCTTACCTTTGTGTGCGCGAGCTACCTTCAAAGCGTAGCTCATGCCGGCAACTCCGGCACCAATAATCAGAAAGTCGTATTTAAAAACCATCTTTTCGGTATTTATTCTTAGACGTTGCAAATTTAGAGAAAAAAAAGAAGACACAATAAAGTTGTCTATCTTTTTTTAATGAATAGAAAAAAAACGTTATATATTTTTTGCTTGTATTAATAAAATGTCTAACTTTGCAATCACCTAATCGGACACAAAATGTGTGATAAAGGCAACTATTAATAATATCTTGTAACCTAAATATTCAAACAATATGAAAAAAATCAAATCCTCGATGCTTATCGTAATGATAGCCATTGGTTTCGCATCATTTGTTTCGTGTAATAACAACAAGAACGCACAGACTGCTGACGGTAGCGACTCTACAGCCGTGGTAAGCGAGGCGTTGGAAGACCAGGAAGTAGCAGAGATGTCTGCGTTTATCAATTCTGTTGCGTCATGTCTCGACTCTATCCAAGTACAGGAGAATATGATTTTCAATCATCCTGAAGGCACAACCGACAAGCAGCACATGCTCACACAACTCAGATCGTTCAAAGAGTTGCTTGCACGCAAGCAGCAGCAGATAGACGCACTCACTGCAAAGAACAAGGCGCAGGAAAAGTCGTCGAAGCAGACTATCGCCAACCTGCAGAAGATGGTGGAATACCTCAACGCACAGTTGGCTGAAAAGACGGCACGCATCGCTGAGCTCGAGGAACTCGTGCAGACAAAGGATGTGAAGATTGACGAGCTGCGCTACAACGTTAAAGAGCTGACCAACGAGTCGGACTATCTGAAGGAACAGAACTATCAGCAGGATAAAGAGCTGAACACACGCTACTACTGCGTAGGCTCGAAGAAGGAGCTTAGCGAGAAGGGTTTGCTCAAGGGTGGCTTCCTGAAGAAGAAGAAGGTGAACAACGCTGCCATCGACAAGAGTCTCTTCAAGGCTGTTGACGTGCGTTCGTTCAAGACTCTCAAGCTGCAGTCGAAGAAGCCGAAATTCGTTTCAGGCAATCCACAGGGTAGCTACACCATCGAGAAGAACGGCGACGGCACATCTACACTCACCATCGTTGATGCAGAGAAGTTCTGGAACGCATCTGCTTTCCTCATCATCGAACTGTAAGAGAAACTTAACAACTGAAGATATAGTTTCGCAAGTGCTGAGCTTGCGAAACTACAACCAACGAATTTAAAACCTAAAAAATATCAACAAATGAAGACAAATCTGTTCTTTGGTCTTGCTCTTCTGAGCATGGACCAAACGCTGTGAGCGCACAGGAAAATGCTGACTCACTCTACATCCGTAACTCTGTGTACATGCTTAAACTCGATATGCCAGCCGACAACGAGGAGTATGCCCACGCTTACGAGGTAACAAACAAGGCGTTCGACGGCATCGACTTCGCAACGCGCTATCCTAACTATAACGACTTCAACCTGGGTAGCCACCACATCGACTGGTCTACCGTACCTACAGCCACAAAGGCAGAGATGGACGCTATCGAGAAAGAGTCGGCTAAGGACGCACTCCTCAAGACCACGCTCGCTTCAATGGGTGTAAAGGTTGACCCAATCGCAGAACGCGAGTACGCAGCACGCTTGCTCAACTACTTCAATGCAAACAAGTTCGGCAATCAGCTCGTGGCTAAATGGCACGTTCCGCAGGGAGCTGACTATAAGAACGTGGCTGCTTTTGACATGGGAACTATTTATGAGTATGGTAAAGTGGGCTTGAGCGAAGAAGCTCGCAAGGTGGCGCAAGAAACAGGAAACAACGATATGTTTTACAATTTGCATACAAAACTGCTGAGCACAACATACGTATGCGTTAACAACTATCGTATGATGAACGCAAAGGAGAAGAGCGCTACAGCTATTGCAATGGCTAAGGTTACGTTGGAGTTCTTGCCAGGCATCGCCAAGATGGCAGGCAACATCGCAGTGAAGGCTGCCGAGACAGCTGCTGCTAAGACAAAGGGCTACTTCGTAAGAACAAATGCTTATCTCTTTAAGCTCAATTGGGATTCTGAAAAGACACTGGAAATGTATAATAAATACTGGAATAACGTAGCCGACTTCAACGCTAACGCAAACTACCAGCTGAAGTATGTTGGTCGCTCATCTAAGTACGCAGGCGCAGGCTTGACAATGAAGTCGGCTAACCTCGACAAACTGATTGCTCGTGGTGCATTGCGTGCTACCGACGCTGCTTTCGCTGCTCTGCAGCGCGACTACGACGAGTTCCGCCCAATGAGTTCGCTTCATGAGGAAGACGGCAAGCTCGTTGCTTACATCGGTACAAAGGAAGGTGTGAAGGCTGGCGATAAGTTCGACGTGTTCATGTGTCAGAAGAACGACAATGAAATAGAGTGGAAGAAGGTAGGCACAATCAAGGTAGCCAAGAACTCTGTTTGGGACAACCAGGAAGGTGCTAACGAGACCCTCGAAGGCGAAGCTGAAGACGGTGAGAAGAAGGAAGGCAATGCCGAGTTGAAGTACACCGTATTCGATGGCAAACCAGGAAAGAAGGTGGGTGAGGGCTGTCTTATTCGTCTTGCAAAATAAAATATAAATATTAATTACTGTCTTTTAAAAGCTACTATACATATTTATATATAATAGGTGTGTAGCTTTTAAAAGACGTTTTTGGTTAAATGCTAAATAGATTTGATTATGAAAAGATTACTCTTTATCGCTATCTGCTTCTGTATGGCACTTTCAGTAAGTGCTGGTAAAAAGAAGGATTTTGTCGATTACAGTTATGAGCTTACTTATGTAAAGGACGTACCAGCATCCACAGTTGGCTTTACGGTATTCAAGGTGTGGAGCTATGGTAAGAAGAAAGAACTGCTTACTAAAGATATCTGTATGCGCAACGCCGTACACGGACTGCTCTTTAAAGGCTTGGCTGCCAACTATTCTGGCAAACAGGGCAATGTGCCTCCGCTCTGCCCAGAAGGCTATCAGGCACACAAGGAGTACTTTGACCGCTTCTTCAATTCGGGCGAATACCGCCAGTACATACAACTTACAAGCCGTGGCGCACAGTCTGCCGGCGATGTAATCAAGGGCAAGAAGGAGTGGCAGGTTGGTTTGCTCGTGCAGGTCAATCTCAAAGAATTGCGCAAACGCATGGAGAAGGATGGCATTATAGAAGGAGCACGCAGCATCTTCTCGCGCTAATACTCGATAATAGCAGATGTTTTAATGTAAATAGATAAACATATTATGAAAAGAATTTTTAGTTTGTTTCTGCTCCTTACCTTCGCAGTTGTGATGAAGGCGCAGCAGGCAGCAATGCCTACCATTATCGTCTTCCCTGCCGACTCGTGGATGAATGATCATGGTTTTATGAAGACGTTCAACAATCAGGGCGAGACAGAATACATACCTAAGTATAACGAAGCCTTTGTGAACACACGCGAAATGGGTTCGGTTATCCAATCTGTGCAGAAGGTGTTTGAGGAGCGTAAGTTCGAGCACGAAGACCTGCAGAGCATTCTTAAGGATATGAAGCGCGAACGCGCCGAAGAACTTGCTAATGCAGCTGACGGCTACGAGGCAGAGAAGAACGCTATGGACGAACTCATGCAGCAGGCACGTCCTGACATCCGCGTAGATGTCGACTATGCTGTGCAAATGGTTGGTCCGCGCAAGAATATTTCTTATACTATAAAGGCTGTCGACGCTTACACCTATGAGCAAGTGTCGTCGGTAGAAGGCACCATTTCTATGACAATGGATCCTACCGACCTCGCACTGCGTAAGGCAGTGGCAGGCAACTGCGACGACTTGTGCGACCGCATCATCGAGTATTATAAGGACCTGCGCGACAACGGTCGCAAGATTGTTGTTGTGTTCCGCTCAGCACCAAGTGCCGGCATCAACTTCATCAAGGACGAGATTGGCGACGACGGCGACACATACGACGAGTTCCTCTACTCGTGGGTGAAGAAGCACGCCGTAAATCGGGCTTGCAAGATAGGACGCAAGACAGCTGATACGGTTGAGTTCAAGGCTGTGCGCATACCATTCTTCGACGAGAGCGGTGAACCAATAGAGGCAGAAGAATGGGCTAAGGGCGTAAGAAAGGCGTTCAAAGCAGAGACCGGTTTTAAGGTGAGCAAGGGACAGGGCAACAGGCTCGGACGTGTCAACTTCCTCGTTGAGTAATAGCAAAAGGAAAGTCTTGCAAGTTCTATCGGCTTGCGAGACTTCAAAACAAATAACATGTTGTTCTAAAACATTATGATTATGCAGATACGAAAACTATTTGTTCTTGCAGCGTTGACACTTTGCTCGCTCACAAGCTCTGCACAGATAACGCTCTCGCCGATGTACGATGCAAAGGAGAGCAAGGCAACTGAAGGTCAGAAGGCTATCGTAGAGGCTCGTTTGCGCAGCGTCATCACCTCGATGAAGCTGGTGAGTGGCTACAACTCGCGCTTCGTATTGGCGTGCAAGACCGTTCCGTTGCAGACAGAAGTGGCAGGCACAAAGATAGCGCAACGCATATCAGCAACCTTCGCCGTTGGCGATGCACGCACAAAGTCGTGCTTCGGTACGTCTATCGTTGAGTTCACTGGCATCGGCAACACCGAAGAGCAGGCGCTCACTAATGCGTTGAAGAACATCAAGAACTCGCCACAGCTCCGCAAACTCGTTGACAAGTCGAAGCAGCGCATCATCGACTACTACAACAACAACGCTGCCTCAATCATACGTAAGGCACAAACGCTCATCAATGGCAAGCAGTACGAGCAGGCATTGTTCGAGCTCTGCGCCATCCCTGAGGACTGCAACCTCTACGAGCAGGCTTTAGAGATGATGGAGAAGGTGTACGAAACAGCCTATGGCGACGAGTCGGTGCAGCTCAGCAGAAAGGAGTTAGGAGCCGCTTGTCGCAAACTCGCTGATGAGTATGCAACCAACAACTGCCCAGAGAGCGATTGCTCACTCGGTTGGTGGTAAAGTTAGTCTAATTCTACTGAAATGACAAAGCTCAGATTTTTATCATTCGTTATCATTATACTATCCTGTGTATGCACCAGTCATGCACAGGACAGTTTTTTTAATCCCTATTCGTTCCGCTATCACGTTGAGTTCTCCAGCGAACTGCCCGAGGACACCCTCGTTGCAGATATGGGTAGGTTGGTTGTGACATACGATAGCGAGCAACGTAAGCAGTGTTGCACTTTGACTTATCGCGACAGTGTGCGCTACAAAGGCAACATTATCGATATGCAGCTATACCAGAAACGTCAGGACTTCATGCTCGAAAACTTTTTCGGGGGCGGCTCCCATGCCAAGCTAACCATTACGCGCGATGAAGACGGATCCAATCAAAAGGTGGCACTCATCTATTATGCCAACCCAAAAGAAGACCCATTGCCCGACAAAACATGTATCTGTTTGCTGCTTTCAGATGTTTTGCTATAGCCTGTGAGCTATAGCCTGTGATTAGTTGCGTAGAGTCGTTATGCTGTTGTATATTGCAACAAAAGTGTTAAATAGTACCATATTTTGAAAACAAATGGTTTAAGTTGGGTGTTTCTCGGATTAAATTAGTACTTTTGCTAAGTCATGTTGTGAAACAATTCTGGTTTGAAGCGTTAATATGCTTCTGTTCAATTGTGGTTTCATAACAGAGTGTACATAGAAACCTAATTATTAAAAATTTAATCTCTAAAAGATGAAACAAACTAACGTTAAGCCAGCAGAAGGAAAGCTGGGTATTTTGGTTGTAGGCTGTGGCGCAGTAGCCACCACTTTTATGACTGGTGTGTTCATGGCTCGCAAGGGACTTGCTAAGCCGGTTGGTTCAATGACTCAGTATGACAAGATTCGTGTTGGCAAGGGTGCAGACAAGAAGTATCTGCACTATAAGGACATCGTGCCTCTTGCCGATCTCAACGATATCGTATTCGGAACATGGGACGTATATCCACAGAACGCTTATCAGGCAGCTATGTATGCCGAGGTACTGAAGGAGAAGGATATCAACCCCGTGCGCGAGGAGTTGGAAAAGGTGGTGCCGATGAAGGCTGCCTTCGACAAGAACTACGCTAAACGCCTCGACGGCGACAACGTTAAGGACTGCAAGACTCGCTGGGAGATGGTTGAGGCTCTCCGCAAGGATATCCGCGACTTTAAGGAGCAGAATGGTTGCGCACGCATCGTTGTTATTTGGGCAGCATCTACCGAGATCTACGTACCAGTAGACATGGAGAAACACGGCACTGTGGCAGCTCTCGAAGCAGCTATGAAGGCTGACGACCGCGAGCATGTAGCTCCGTCTATGTGCTACGCTTACGCAGCATTGACAGAGGGCGCACCGTTCATCATGGGTGCTCCTAACACCACAGTCGATATCCCTGCTATGTGGGAGCTCGCTGAGCAGACCAAGATGCCTATCGCCGGTAAGGACTTCAAGACCGGTCAGACGCTCGTGAAGAGCGGTTTCGCTCCGATGATTGGCTCACGTTGTCTCGGTTTGAGCGGATGGTTCTCTACAAACATCCTCGGCAACCGCGACGGACTCGTGCTCGACGAGCCTGCCAACTTCCACACCAAGGAGGTCAGCAAGCTCTCTACACTTGAGACAATCCTCAAGCCCGACGTGCAGCCCGACCTCTACGGACACGGCAACGACGAGGATACACAGTACTATCACAAGGTGCGCATCAACTACTATCCGCCTCGCAACGACAACAAGGAGGGATGGGACAACATAGACATCTTCGGATGGATGGGCTACCCGATGCAGATCAAGATTAACTTCCTCTGCCGCGACTCTATCCAGCAATCAGTTACGAAGTGTACGTCGCAGAAGCGGAGCAGGGCAGAGAGAACACCCATCAGTGCGCCACCAGCGATGAAACCACTGGCGAGCAGTGTGCCCTTCTCGCCACGTTCGCGGTTCACCTCTGCGTCCTTAGAGCGCGATGTAACGTACCAACTCACAATGCCACCAACGAGGAGCGGAGTGTTCAGCTCCAATGGGATGAACATGCCGAGTGCGAAGGCGATAGCCGGAATCTTAAAGTAGGTGAGCACCACAGCGATTACGGCTCCGATAGCGTACAATGCCCACGGAGCACCCACGCCGTTCATAAGCGGGTCGATGACGGCAGCCATAGCGTTAGCCTGAGGAGCTGCGAGGGCTCCGCTTGCGAAGCCGTATGTCTGGTTGAGCAAAATCATCACGCCGCCAACCGTAGCAGCCGATACGAGTGTGCCTAAGAATTTCCAAGTCTCCTGCTTCTTCGGCGTTGTGCCGAGCCAGTAGCCAATCTTGAGGTCGGTGATGAAACCGCCTGCCATAGAGAGTGCGGTGCAGACCACGCCACCCATGATGAGCGCGGCAACCATACCGCCAGTGCCCTTCAGTCCGACAGCCACGAGCACCACCGACGCGAGGATGAGCGTCATAAGCGTCATGCCCGATACGGGGTTGGAGCCTACGATAGCGATGGCATTGCCGGCTACGGTGGTGAAGAGGAACGCTATGACGGTGACGAGCAGAATGCCTACAACGGCGAAGAGCAGATTGCCATCCATCACACCGAACCAGAAGAAGAGGAAGGTGATGATGAGCGTAGCGATGGAAGCGATGGCGATGAACTTGAACGGCAGGTCGCGTTGTGTGCGCACGGTGTTGGCAGACGACTGTGCGCCACCCTTCATCTCGTTGGCAGCAAGCGATACGGCACCCTTGATGATGCCCCACGACTTGATGATGCCGATGATGCCAGCCATGGCGATGCCGCCGATACCGATGCTCTTGCCGTAGAACTTGAAGATCTGTTCTGGCGACATTGCGCCGACGGTCTGCGTAATCTCAGGGTTCCAGAGGTTGAGCACCTGGTCGTGGAAGATTATCGACATGCCCGGCACGATGAGCCACCATACGGCGAACGAGCCGAGGCAGATGATGAAGGCATACTTCAAGCCGATGATATAGCCAAGACCTAACACGGCAGCACCGGTGTTCACCTTGAACACGAGCTTCGCCTTGTCGGCAGCTACGGCTCCCCATTCCGCGACGCGCGTCGTGAAGCACTCGTTCCACCAGTAGACGGTAGCCACGATGAAGTCGTACAGACCACCGATGAGTCCGGCGATGAGCAACGGCTTAGCCTGCGAGCCACCCTTGGCTCCGCTCACGAGCACCTGCGTAGTGGCAGTGGCTTCGGGGAAGGGGTACTTGCCGTGCATGTCCTTCACGAAGTACTTGCGGAACGGAATCATGAATAGTATGCCCAAGATGCCGCCGAGCAGCGACGACATGAACACCTTCACGAACGATACGCTCATCTCCGGATACTTAGCCTGCAGGATGTAGATGGCAGGCAGCGTGAAGATGGCACCGGCTACGATGGTGCCCGAGCAGGCACCGATGCTCTGGATGATGACGTTCTCGCCAAGCGGGTTCTTGCGCTTGGCAAGTGTTGATGCGCCTACGGCAATGATGGCGATAGGGATGGCTGCCTCAAACACCTGTCCCACCTTCAGTCCGAGGTAGGCAGCGGCGGCTGAGAAGAGCATCGCCATGATGATGCCCCAGGTCACCGACCATAGGTTCACTTCCGGATAACTCCTGCCCGGTTCCATCACGGGCTGATACTCCTCGCCCGGCTTCAACTCGGTGAAGGCGTTGTCGGGCAACTGGATGTGGTCTTTTTCGTTGTTTTCCATATTGTTGGGTTTTAAATGATGTTGAGATGTTGAGATGTTGAGGGGGTGAGGTGGTGAGATGTTGTAATGTTGAGATGGTGAGGGGTTGATATCAACTCTACAAAGTTAGTTTAAAATTGGTGAAAAACACATCGCATCAGACATAATTATTTGAAAAACACTGAAAAATGAAAATTAAATAAGTAAATTTGCAACTGATTTAAATCATTATCGCATATTTATTTTATTACATCCAAATCTTATATGAGAAAGACTTTACTATCGTTGTGCATAGCTATGGCGTCGCTCTCTGCTTTTGCTGTTCCTGCAAGAAAGGGCACTACCGTCATCAAGCTTGTCAATGGAACCGAACTGAAGGCTTCGCTTCAGGGCGACGAGTTCCTGCACTATTATCTCGCCGAGGACGGCAAGTGCTACTATCAGAATGCCGATGGGCTTTACGAGCTCATGGATATGCCGGCTGCTCGTGAGAGTGCGCGCCTGAAGCGTGCAAAGGTGAACGAGGTCATTGGCGCAAAACGTCTGCGTATGAAGAAGGCTGACGAGGGCAAGAAGGGCTACTTCGGACAGAAGAAGGGTCTGATCATGCTCGTGCAGTTCCCCGACCGTCAGTTCAACAGCAAGCACGACAAGGCGTTCTACGAGAAGTTTGCCAACAAGGAGAACTACGTGGAAGGCTCATTCAAGGGTTCAGTGCGCGACTACTACCACGCACAGAGCGGTGGTCAGTTTGAGCTGACGTTCGATGTCGTCGGTCCGGTCACAGCTCCGAAGGAGGCTGCTTACTACGGCGAGAACTATTCTAACGGCAGAACGGACTGTCACATCGGCGAGCTCGTGGCATGGGCACTCGGCCAGTGCAAGGGCAAGGTGAACTTCAAGGACTACGACTGGGACAACGACGGCTATGCCGACCAGGTGTTCCTCCTCTACGCCGGACGTGGCGAGAACTATGAGGGAGCAGCTGCGTCTAACATCTGGCCTCACATGAGCACTCTCCGCGCAAGCGACTACGGTCAGGTATACAATACGGGCGAGGGCATTTACATAAACACATACGCTTGCAGTAGCGAGCTCAACCCCGATAAGGAGTGCGACGGCATCGGCACAGTATGCCACGAGTTCTCTCACTGTCTTGGCTTCGCCGACATGTACGACACTACCTACTCCGGCGGCTACGGCATGGACGACTGGGACTTGCTCCACTCTGGCTGCTACAACGGCAACGGCTTCTGCCCGGCAGGCTTCACAGGCTACGAGAAGTGGGTGGCTGGCTGGATAGAGCCAATCGAGCTGGTGAAAAATCAGGACATTTCGAACATGAAACCGCTCAGCGAGGGTGGCAAGACATACATCATGTACAACGAGAACAACCGCGACGAGTACTACATCATCGACAACCGCCAGAAAACAAACTGGGACGCATCGCTGCCAGGTAACGGTTTACTCGTGACACATGTCGACTATCTCCAGTCGGTGTGGGATGCAAACAGCGTGAACGACGACCCACTTCACCAGCGTATGTCGGTGTTCCATGCCGACAACATGGCGACAGGTCATAAAGCAGCCTACGATACATACCCGTACATGGAGAATGGCGTTGTGAAGAACGACAGTCTTACCGACACTTCTGCGCCTGCTGCTACACTCTTCAACGCCAACTTCGACGGCTCGAAGCTCATGGGCAAGGCTCTGCTCGGTATCACACAGAACGCCGACAGAACAGTTTCGTTCCGTTTCCGCGGTCTGCCTGGCATGAACATCGACATCGTTCCGGGTGCAGTGCTCCTCAACGAGACCTTCGATGCCAACACCGCTAAGGGTGGCAACGACGGCATTTGGAATCCTAATACAAGCAACGCACTGAAGACCGACCTGACAGGTTGGGTTTTCAACAAGGGCAACGCTGGCAACAAGTGCGCACGCTTTGGTTCAAAGGCTGTGCCGGGCGAGGCTTCTACGCCTGCATTCAACGTGCCGGGCAAGGTGCGCCTCACATTTAAGGCGGCTCCGTTCAAGGGCGACGACAACACTATCGACGTTTACTTCGGCAACAAGATGCTTGAGCGCTTCTTCATGGAGGAAGGCAAGTGGAACGACTACGCTGTAGAGTTTGAGGGCAACGGCTACGACCGTGTCTACTTCAACGGCGGAAAGCGCTTCTTCCTCGACGAGGTGAAGGTATGCGTGGCTGGCGAGACTGGCATCGAGGACGTGAAGGTCGACGTTAAGACCAACGACGGACGCATCTACACCATCGACGGACGCTATGTTGGCAACAACTTCAGCACCTTAGGAAAGGGCATCTACATCCAGAACGGAAAGAAATACGTGAAGTAAATAAAATCTCAAGAGGTGCGTTCGGCACACTCTTAGCAAGTGTTTAAATAAAAAAAGTAGCAGAAGTCGTTGACCTCTGCTACTTTTTTTAGTATCAATGTTGATCTTTATCTATGCTGTATCGACCGTTGCGGACATCTGCGTCGACCGTTGCGGATGTCTGCGCCGACCGATGCGGATGTCTGCGTCGACCGTTGCGGATGTCTGCGTCGACCGTTGCGGATGACAGTTGTTGCGATTTTTAATTGCGGAACACTAAGCCTTCGCTGTCTGCATCGATTGTAATCGGCTTCTCACGCGACACTTCGTCCGAAAGAATCTTCTTCGAGAGGTCGTTGAGCACGCAGCGCTGTATGGCGCGCTTCACAGGGCGTGCACCGAACTCTGGGTCGAAGCCCTCGTCGGCGAGGAAACCGATGGCTGCCGGCGTGACGTTGAGCGTGAAGCCCTGCGGCTCCAGCATCTTCTTCACGGCGTTCATCTGCAGCGTTACAACCTCCGCTATCTCCTCCTTCGTGAGCGGCAGGAACATGATAGTCTCGTCGATACGGTTGAGGAACTCCGGACGTATCGTCTTCTTCAGCATCTCCATCACCTTCTCCTTAGTGTCGTCGATGACATGGTCGCGGTTCTCGGGCGTGATGCCGGCGAACTGAGCCTGTATGTATTGGCTACCAAGGTTTGAAGTCATAATAATGATGGTGTTCTTGAAGTTGACGGTGCGACCCTTGTTGTCGGTGAGTCGTCCGTCGTCGAGCACCTGCAAGAGGATGTTGAAGACGTCGGGGTGAGCCTTCTCTATCTCGTCGAAGAGTACGACAGAGTAAGGTTTGCGGCGTACAGCCTCCGTCAGCTGACCGCCCTCGTCGTAGCCTACGTATCCTGGAGGCGCACCGATGAGTCGAGACACGCTGAACTTCTCCTGGTACTCGCTCATGTCGATACGCGTCATCATCGTCTCGTCGTTGAACAGGTATTCGGCGAGAGCCTTTGCCAACTCCGTCTTGCCCACACCCGTCGTGCCAAGGAATATGAACGAAGCGATAGGTCGCTTCGGGTCCTGCAGTCCGGCACGCGAACGTCTTACGGCGTCGCTCACGGCTTTGATAGCCTCGTCCTGTCCGATGACGCGGCGGTGAAGCTCCTCCTCAAGGTGCAGCAGCTTCTCGCGTTCGCTCTGCATCATGCGCGTAACGGGTATTCCCGTCCAGCGGCTCACAACCTCGGCTATGTCGTCGGCTGTCACCTCCTCGCGTATCATGGCGTTGCCGCCCTGCGTCGACTTCAGCTGGTTCTGTATCTGTCGGATGTCCTCTTCAAGAGCCTTCAGTCTGCCGTAGCGTATCTCAGCCACGCGCTCGTAGTTGCCCTCGCGCTCGGCACGCTCCGCCTCGAACTTCAGCTGCTCCATCTGTTGCTTGTCCTGCTGAATCTTGTTCACCAAGCCCTTCTCGCTCTCCCATTTAGCGCGGAACGCCTTCTCCTGGTCGCGCAGTTCGGCGATGTCCTTGTCGAGCTGCTTAATCTTTTCGGTGTCGTTCTCGCGCTTGATAGCCTCGCGCTCAATCTCGAGCTGCTTCAGTCGGCGCGTAATCTCGTCGAGTTCCTCGGGCACAGAGTCGCGCTCCATGCGCAGCTTTGCAGCCGCCTCGTCCATGAGGTCAATAGCCTTGTCGGGCAGGAAGCGGTCGGAGATGTAACGCTCCGAAAGCTTCACGGCAGCTATGCAGGCATCGTCCTGTATACGCACCTTGTGGTGATTCTCGTAGCGTTCCTTCAGACCACGAAGTATGGAGATAGCCGAAAGCTCGTCAGGCTCGTCGACCATTACGGTCTGGAAACGGCGCTCCAGAGCCTTGTCCTTCTCGAAGTACTTCTGATACTCGTTGAGCGTCGTAGCACCGATGCTGCGCAGCTCGCCACGCGCAAGTGCCGGTTTGAGGATGTTGGCAGCGTCCATAGCACCTTCGCCACCGCCCGCACCAACAAGCGTATGAATCTCGTCGATGAAGAGGATGCCCTCTTTCAGGCCGGTGGCCTCCATCTTGGCGTAGACGCTGGCGATGATCTCGCTCATGGTGTATTCGCTGACCTGATAGTGCTTGCCGCCGTATTCCTTTTCTACGATCACGGGCAGACCCAGTGCGCTCTGGCGGGTGTGGTGGGTCATGGAATAGCTCACAAGGCCAAGCCCCATCTCATCAGCGACCTGCTGCATAATGGCAGTCTTGCCCAGACCTGGCGCACCCAGCAGGAAGATGGGCCGCTGGTGCACCAGCGGAAGTCGGTAGCGGCCCAGAGCGTCCTTCTGTAGGTAGATCTGTACGGTATTTTTGATCTGTTGCTTTGCACTTGCTATATCCATGATTCGGTGTCCTCCTCGGTTCGGGTCTTCTGCGGTTCAAGCAGGCGGATGTTGTCAGTGGTAAGTACAGCCCGGATGGCCCAGCTGGGAACGTGGGGGCTGATGTGGTCGTCACGGTTAAAGATGAAGGCAGTCTTGTAGGCAGGGGATTTTTCCGGGTAGGTGCCCACGCCGTCGGTAAAATAGAGCAGGCCGTTGAGGTTCGTCAGCTTTTTCTCTTCCAGTAGCCCGTCTACATAGGCGAACACCGGCCGGAAGTCGGTGCCGCCGAAGCCCCGGAGCTTCAGCCGGGGAATCAGCTCATGCAGCTGGTCCAGACTGGTCAGCCGCTCCACGCTCTGCACCTCGGCATCGCATTGGATGAGATAGATCTCTACCCGCTCGGTGAAGGAACCGCTCTGCCGCAGAACGTCGCAGGTGCGCTGCAAAAAGCTCTGAACGATATCGCCCTGCACACTGCCGGAGGTGTCGATGGCAATCACAAATTCCCGGATGCGCTTGTCGTCCCGATATTCCAGCGGCTCGACCAGGGGAGTGTTGCCGTAGGTGCGCAGACCGTAAGTGTAATAGATGAGGTCAAATTCGTCCTCGGAAAGCTGCAGCACCTCGTTTTGTGCCCCGAACCGGCGAAGAAAGTCGGTATAGTCGCATTCCTCAAAGGTCACAGGCTCTAACCCATCCATCAATGCTCCGGCACGCTTGCCGTGACGGCGGCTGAAGGTCTCCAGATCAGTCTTGGCGGGCCAGCTGCTTCCATTGTCTGCGCAGGGCTTCCTTCTGCCGCTGCTGCATCTGCTGCAGCGTTTCGTCCCGGGTGTCGGTTTTGCGCAGTTCGGTCTCGTTGGTGATATCCTCATCCTCCCCGGCGGGCAGCAGCTGTCCGTTGGGGGCCGGACGAGAGCCGGGCCGTGGCGCAGCATACCAGAGCGCATGGCTGTCCCGGGAAAAAAGCTGGGTCAATTCCGCCAGAACATCGGCGGGGTACTGCCGTTCCAGCAGAAAATTATAGATGGCTTCTGCCGTCAGGTGAGGGCAGGCATCCCGTAGGCGGCTGCGCCAGCTGTCCTGCATAGCATCATCCGGCAGGGCGCAGGAGGGGATCTCCAGTTCCCGGATGACTTCCTCTGCGGCAATATCGCAGGCAAGGTTCCATAGGCGGTGATCCATTTCCTGCCGTTGAAAGGGATGCCCCAGAAGAAAGTGCAGGGTGACATGCAGCAGGGCGCGTGTGGGCACAGACTGCTGTGCCCGGAATGTGCGGAGCAGCGTTTCGGGGCAATAGTATAAGCAGCGGCCATCCCCGGCAAACAGGGTGTCCAGCGGCACATACTCCGCGATCTTCTTTACCTCTTCACTCTGGTACAAGTCGTAGGCCAGCAGACGGCAGCCAAAGCCGGACAGGTGCTTCAGCACAGTCTGCCCGATGCGTCCCGTGCCAATGACGCCCACAGTGCAGTGGGAGATATCCCGTCCGAGCTTGCCCTTCAGGGAGTAGTCCTGCACTTCGCCCCGCTTGAGGATGTGCCCCGCCTTGCGCAGACTCATCAGCATGAGCATAATGGCAAAGTTCGCCACGCCCTCGGGAGGATAATCCGCATTGGATATCTTCATGCCCAGCTCCCG